>BNJV01001558.1_pt1 | contig 123019 bp, 213 predicted proteins | sample 8540591 | NCBI WGS metagenome assembly BNJV01 (sample SAMD00202457, study PRJDB9452) | human saliva metagenome | host: Homo sapiens
ATTCAAAGGTTTAAAAATAAACTTTATTTCAGACAGGAAGCATAATTTTGGGGTTAGGATGTAAATTCTGGCCTCTTTTATAGGTTCTCTTTTATTCAACTTAGTAGGCACATACAGGAAAACTTATGGTGATACAAAGCATTAGAGAGATAAGGAGGATAAGAATTGCTGGCCAAAATTCACACTATGGTACTCGAGATAACAATGATCATTAACAGCTTCCTCAACAATTTTAAAGGGTTGCTGGGGATGGAGGTTGCCAGTTCAACAACAGCGCCACAATTATCATTGAACTTAAGAATATTAGCACCAATCTTATCAAAATTTACATTCCCTATTTTAAAAGCATTTTAACTGACTTTTCAGATGAAAATTCTGTATTGTATTCACTCTGTATGATACAACTTTTGATGATCCATAATTGCCCCTGTTAAAAAGGTTAGTATTGCCTATATTCATCAGTTAATTCCATGGATATTTCTCCTTTAAAGATATGGCCCTTATCCATTTGCATATTTATTATGAGCTGCCGCCAGAAAATCCAACAAGATAAAGATATCGTCCATTTTAACCCGCTACTTCTGGAGATACAGGAAAGCTGCCTTAGCAGGTTGCAGATGTACCTCCATACAAAAATTATTCTTTTATCCAAAGGCGGCGTAAAATTTGATTCAGGGCAATCAAATGGTGACTCAAGCAATATTAAATTTATTTATGAATTGTGAAAAGGCTGGTGATGCTCAAGTAATGGTAAAAAACTGTTAATTACAGCTTTAAATCAAACACTAACGGAAAGGGTTCCAACTTTCTTCTATGACTCAATCAATAGTGGTCGTTTATGCCCCAAGTGGTGTATTATGTTGTCGCCACCAACTAGTAAAACAAGGCTCTTCAAATTGGAAGCTGAATATTGTTGTTCCAACTGGAAACTGGAAATATTTTAGCAGCTTACTACCAAAACAATTGGAATTATTCCAATCAAACATTGGTCTATTACTTCAAACGAAATGATGTAGTAGATTTCTTCCACAGGAACGCCACAACCGTCAAAGAAATTTGAAGTAGCTTTCGGTTCCTGAAGTATGGATATTTGGTATCCTGGTAACCCAGAACTGATTAATTTTCAAGAAATGACGAAACAATACCGAAAAAACAAAAGCATTGATGGTTCATTAACAAGCAATGGTCACTATCCATATCAAGAAAATTATTACCTCCATACGAAGGTTTATACTATATTTGGCAAAAGGAAGAAACAGCTCAAACTATAGATCTGTTTTAGCTTAAAGTGAAAACTATTGTGGGTACTGCTTTGGCGGTCGCTCAATGCTTATACTAAATACCAACAAGAAACAAAGACAACACACTACAGTCCATTGTTTCAACGGCAAGCCCATACAAATTCCACAAAATTATTTATCAGCTGTAAAAACTCAACAATTATCACTTTGGTGATCGAGTTAATTGATAAATTACGTCAATTCATGGGTGAAATTCCTCAAGCAGTTACAGAGTGTACTGGGAAGCAGAAATTCGACACACAAGGTGCCAAATTTCAAGTAAGGCAATCATTATGACGGTTTAAACATTTAACGTCAAAAAGCCCAGTCAAGAAAATGGCTGGGCTTTTTAGCTGGTTACATTAAATATCTGTTTTATTAATTTTGTATTCATTTTTTCTGCAAGATGGCATATAATTTATTCTCTTATATTTATTTCTCTTTCCTTTTTCAAGGTAAAGGTCCTTCTTATTTACTTCACTGCATAAAGTTCTAGGTACTGTTTTGCAACTCTTGCTACAGTTCTTGTTGTTGCATGCGCTCTAACTAAAATGGAATTTTCTTAATCCATTCCACTTGAGTAATTCAAAATTTTTTACCACTTCTTTGTCATGTGTGGAAGTCATTATCCACATTTATTTGTTTTGTTTCTTGTTCTGTAAAAGTCTGTATCCATAGTCATCCTCTCCTTCTTAAATTCTTTAATTAAATTCATTTCAAAATCCATATTTCTTCTTTCAAAAATCCTTGTTGTTGAATAATTTCTAATGGTACTAATCTTTTGAGTATGTTTCCATTGTCCATATGTTTGCTAAATCAATCCCACTCCGATAGTTTAAATCTCTTGTATCATGTGGCAATTTCTTAATCTTTTAATGTCTTTTAACAGGTTTCCAATACTTGATAGAGTGATTTCCATATGGATTACTTCTTTTGGTGGCAGGGTTTTAATTGTGGCTCTTGATTTGCCCATCTCTACTAATAGCACTGAAATGTATGTTCCAGTAATCCTAATAAGTCGATAATTTGCTGAGGCATCATTATGCTAAACTTCCTAAAATACTCGTTCCGTTCTAGTGATTCAGCCGCTACCACCCTATATTTGAGCAGCATTTATTTGCATCTGTTAATCACTGCAATAAAAATAATCTGCTGATTCCTTGTAATTTTCAGCTGGTCTATCTTGCACTTTTAGTTAATTGAACATTACGATGATTAATCTACTACAAATAAAAATAGATGACCCAATTATTTTCAACATATGTAGTTGTTTTGAAATTGCAGCAAAAGGCAGCTTTTAATGTAGGATGCGTAATACTAACAATCGAATAAAGCTTGCATAAATTTACTCGTTGCGGTATGTCTTGCTACATCTACTGAATAATCCACTTCTTCTCTGTTAATCCTTGCTCCTTAAACGCTCAGAATGGGAGCGGTGGTTTAGTGATGTTTAGTTGTTTCATTCGCGGTTTTCGCTCCCTTTATAAAAATAATTAGAGTCAGCAAATGACGATTAATGCTCACTTCCACTATTTACATTATTAAAATATAAGCTGTTTCCAATTGCTTTTCTCTTTTATCGACGCTTCGCACTTGTATTCTTGAACAACTTCCCCAAGACACTCTAGAAAGATTCACCAAATTCTCTTAAAGGAGCTACATCTGTAAAATCTTCTCCTCAAAAATATCTTGGAAGTATACGTACTTGACATAATAGTTACTATATCGATATAAAGATGGTTTTGAACATTATGGATAGCGTTTTGCTAACTGAACCGAAATCCTCAAATGGGTCAAAATACTGCTGTACAATCCAAGTGGCTCCAATGTTTTTCTTTTCAGCAGAGCGCCTCTACTCTCTCTTTTGAGACTCGTTCGAGTGTCTAAAGATCTTGAATCGTATCGTCTCAAATTTCGAAACAGAAACGTTTCGCTATCTTAACCTTCTAATATCTTTTTCAAAACAAATTTGGTAACATATAAGTTTCAATACCTTCTGGGTAGCATCCTTGAAGACTCCTTTGTCAGCAGAATCTTTCAAATTTGATTGGTGACATCCATTTCTGCTAAAATACTATGGGATTCCTACTGTTTCACAGGGTTAGCTAGCAATTCTGAGAACTAGAAGTGCCACGTTCTTGTAAATCTTCTTTTCAATTCTTACTAAAAATAGTATCATCATTTATACGTTCCATTTCCACCAGCCTCACCTCACCCATTACATTGTATAAAAATTCATTCATTATAAGAATAGTAGGTACTGTAGCAACAATTTTCATAGAATGTAGTAGCCTAACACCTTTTCTATCATTCGTGGCTCAAACAATAACCGCTCTACTAATTCTTCAGCCGCTACATTTCCAAAAATATTTACGAGACGTCAATGGTTTCATGCTCGAGAGGCTTCGTCTTTGATATTCAATTCCTGTTAATTTTTCTTCTACGTCCTAATTTCTCCAGGAGCAAGAAAGTCGATAATTTTAGTCTCTTTAGCATGTTTGTTCAACATTTCAAAGTGGATTCAACTTGTCCTGCTGTTTGTACGTTTGATTGTGTTAACGCAAATTTTGGATTTCCATAGTTTCCAATCAGGATTATTAAAATAGGAGTCTTTCCTCAACACTTCAATTTTCCCAATCTTCTTCTGTTAGAACATATTCTATTTTAATGGGTGAGGTATCTTCCACTTCGAAAATATAACTAACACTTCTCGATTCGTAAAATCCATCTAAATCTTTGAATTCTTCTGATAAATAAGGTTTAATATTTGACTCGTTACGTGAACGAACGGTTTAATTCCTTTTGATGCGATTTTATCTCCAGCTTTTGGACGTAATAATTGCGGTAAAATCATTTACATCCACATCGCATCAATGTCTGAGCCGTTAAACGACCATTATTTGGTACATTGCATTTTCCGAAAATCCATAATGAGTAAATCATTTCTTCCTTGAGTTCAGCACCAGTTTGCTCCCATTTTATGCTTAGCTGCACGAATAACTGGTTGTGTAAATGTTTTCCAAAATCGGACTATCTCCATCATCTTCTGTAATGAGCAGAAGCAAATATTTCCCATATCATGATAAACGGCTCTACCACCAGAAAAGACGATCTAACAACTTGGACTTTTTAATGAATCGAGCTCCATCTTGATTTGACTTCTTCATACGTATTTTGATTTTTCCCAATAATAATCGCATTTTCATTGACATAAAATAATATCAGCTCATCTAATTTTCATTTAATAAAGAAATATTCAGTGCCAAATTTGTTGTTGCATCATAGAATTTCTTTCCCATTTTCTTTGATTTTTACATAATACATGACTAACCTCTTTTTCTTATTTATTACAATTCTTCTATCACGTTCTTAAAAGTAACAACTTCACTTAAGAACGTTCTATAGTATATCTAGATTTTCTTTCATATCTAATGTCAGCCTTGCTCATCATGATAGATTGACTGACCAAATAAGTTATCTTTAATATACATTTTCCATCACATGGTAGCGTCTTCTACCCATATAGTGAGATTCGTATATTCTAGTATATCTTTTGATTCTTTTCCGTTGAAAATACCAGCCACCGACTTTAAAATACGTCACTAATTCTTTTAATAATTCTACGGGTAATTCTGTGGCGTTTTCTCTTGATTCAAAAATAGCGTCGATTTAAACGAGTCATTTCTTCACTCATCGTCAATTGCCCAGCTAGTGTCGAGTAAAAATCATCCATTCACGATAATACACTTTTGTAAATTTCCTTCCAAATTTAAAAAGATAAAATTATTTTGTAATTTATAAAAAACGGAGAATAAGTATGTGTTTGCATGCAGAAATATATAGTAAATCAGCAATTTCTTGAGGCGTTAATTGATGTAAAAATTCTGACTCAAAATCAGTCAATTATATTCTGTTGTTTTGTTGAACTTCTTCTAAAAATGCAATGATAGAATCTTTTAATATAGTAAAATCCTGTATAATCATCATAAGTTGCTAATGGAGAACGTCCCTTTAATAATAATAAATGAGAACTTCGTTTTGTGTCAATGAGTTGGTTGAAAATGAATGGAACTACTTAATACATGATTCAGAAATAGAATCTAAATGTACATAAATTGATTGCATCATAAAACTCCTCCCTTATACTTATTCCACATTACTATTATATTTGAAATATCCCATTTTATGTATATTTGTTTTCGTTACAAATTTCATGTAAGCTTTTCTTTCTGTAACAAAATTGAAAATAAAGACAATCGAAGCCTACCTTAATAAAACTTCAACTGTCTTTAATCCTACATCTCTCTTAAACGTTTAATACGATTGCTTGTTGCTGGATGCGTTGCAAACCAAGAATCTTTTTCGTCATTTCCCTTTTTAAAAGGATTGAGCTATATATAGCTGCACTTTGAGGATACTGCTTCTTCCATTGCTGGAGCCTTAGAAATTTTTCAATGCTGAAATTAATCCTTGAGGATTTCGAGTAAAATTCTACTGCAGTTGCATCTGCTAAATATTCACGATTTCTTGAAATTGCTAACTGTAAAAAATGGTAGACATAAATGGTTCCTAATATCATTGCTAAAAATAGAAATCACCATCATAATCACTGCAAGTCCATTTTCATCATCTTTTGAACGTCTAGAAGAGCGTCAAAAACATCATTCGACTACCAAATTGCACTAAAATAGCAATCACTGCTCCAAGCGCAATCGCAATGTTTGTAATCTTACATCATAATTTCGAATATGAGCAAATTCATGAGCTAAAACTCCTTCTAATTCCTCACGATTCAAACGTTGTAATAAACCTGTTATGACTTCTAGGAACTGCTGTTGGAAAATGCATTCAGGAGAGTCATCGTCAATCACAAATATTCTTGGTCTTGGAACTTTTGCAATCATCGCCATATCTTCAACAATATGCACCTGAATTGAGTGCTTGTTCGTATTCAGTTACTCAGTCGCATGGTTCATACATCGCACAACATCTTGTTGATTGACTATTCATCACTCATTGTATATAATCCATCACAGCTAAAGCTATTACCATTCCCTGCACAGCATTATCCATTACTGTATAGCCCTAATCCAATACCTACAAGTAAAAATAGAAATTAGATATAATCCTACTACCAACCAAGTTTTTCTTTTATATGGCGCAATTTGTTCATACATCTCATCTTCTTCACCTAGGGGTCAATTTTAGAATTGAACTTTTGGAACTACACGCTCTTCCACTGATTTCTAACATTTGTTCTTTTGTAAATCCACAAAATTCACAATAATATTATTTGGAATCATTTGATTTTAAGTGTTATATTACTTACACTTGGATCCTATAATTGAGAATAAGCAATTTTATTTTCTGTATTTGTTAATTCTTCTTGTAGTTTAATAAAGTTTGTATTTGCTTTTAAGTCAGGATAGCTTTCAGAAAGCGCAAAAATTGTAATGTTCCGCTTAATTGATTTGAAACATCCATTTTTCTTGAACAGAAGCATTACTTCCCTACTTGTTAGTTTGATTTCTCATTGCAATTACTTGAAAGTGTTTCTTGTTCATGTTTAGCATAACCTTTAACAGTTTCTACTAAATTAGGAATTAGATCATTTCTTCTTCCTAATTTAATCAATTTGAGCAGCTGCTTCGCTCACCCCAGTTTTTTAATTTTTACAATACCATTATATGCAGATACAGCCCAGATAATGACTACTGCAATAATTCCTAAAATAATCCATAATGTCATATTGACACACTCCTTTATATTTTATACAGTTAATTGTAACAAATCGTTTTAGTTTTGCAAACTAGTATCGATTAATTGAGCTTATTTTATCACATTTACTACAACTTACCTCACTAGACCTAATTTTGGAGGAAAACATGTCCTTATTCAACAAGCTTTTACAAAGGACTATTAGTTCTACACTCCTATTCATCACCATTGGACTATTGGAGACTTACCCAGAAAGTTTATTTACAATGGATTCAACAGGAAGGAGCAGGTTATTTTCTTTGTTCAAAAATTGATACAATCGAACCTACTCGTTTTGGATTATTATACTCTCTTAAATGGCATTGCAGGTTTAGAAAAAGGGTTTGGATTAGTTTATTTGATGACTGTTTTTCCCCGGAAGAGCAGGACTCCCGCAATTACTTTATTCCTAAAGATGCATCTGTTTACTATTGTTTTGATTATCTAGAAAAAGGGAAAAGAACCTAGCATTCGACTCATAGATGTAGAGATGGATCGATGGTTAACAATGTGCTTCTTCTTTTTGAAGATTTAATTGATTCTCTAAAACCTCATATTGAACTTGTATCATTCGACCATCGTCGTTGGGTAACTATTCATACTCGCAGACAACAATTAGGGATTATTCCATCCTGATAATTTTCAAACACTATTAGAAATTGAAGAGGAAGAAGATTTTTAATAGCTATATTTACTGGCTTACGAGCAGAACAAAATCACAATTTCTTCCATTGCACAAAAGCACTCGATTTTTACTGGAATACCGAAAAACAAAAATTAGAAATTCCCCAGATTTACAAACTGATTCAACAAAAATAAATGAATAATGGACAAACAAAAACAAGACTTGCATTACAGGTAGAGTCTTGTTTTTCCTAATTATATATACGAAACTTACACAGAGTCGTCGATTCACCCCAATTTTCTCAAGCTCTTTTCAGTTTCATCTAAATCTTGCTTCGTATCAGCTTCCACCAAATGATAATGAATTACATCCGTTATCTCAGACAAAAGGACGAAACTCAGTCTCCTCTACTTGCTTCATAAAATGAACAATATCTCTACGACAAGTCATTTTCAATAATGTTTGAATTTCCCCATAAACTGGATGATCGACTAACACTACTCTTCACCATTATCCCACAATAGCTTAACTCTTCTTCAATATCACCAATCAATATGTTTTCCTTTAAACAAACGATGCATTTATTTGCAGTTGCTTAGAAGCAGAATGAATATATCCTCGATTCGTTGAAAATAATTTCTTCCCATCTGCGTAAAATGGCAATATCCTGAACAATGATTTGTCTTGTCCATGAAAATGATCACTTCAATTGCTGTCCATTAATTGCTGATGAAAGTTCTTTTAATAAAGTCAATAATTGCTTTCTACATTAGTAATGGTCACTGATAACTCTCTCTCTTACAGTTTTTCTGTAATGAACGATAAATACCAATCGCTAATACATAGTCTACCATACTATGAATAATCGGTACCAACACCAACTAAGACAAATAAGACATACAATAATTTTTGAAGATGCAGACCTGTTACACTATAGAGATAAAAGCATCAAAACTTCTCCTATCGCATGGATAATTGCTAAAACAATATTAAATATCCAAGAAGATTTTTACTTTCTAAAATATTTGGGAACTTTCTCAAATAAATAGCTCCTAATGTTCCAAAATAAAATATGAGAAAAAGCTCGTAGATACGATAATATAAATCCACTAATAAAAATCCAAGTGTTGAGCTAATACAACAAAAACTGTCATCCATGGTGAAAAAACATCGCAATAAAATAGCTGCGTGACTACCTAAAGTATATGATGCCAGGTGGGATAACTATTTTTGAGTATGGCATTATAATGGGCACAATAATCACAATTGCTGTTAGTAAGGCTGTTAGTGTTAGAAAATCTATTCTTTTTCATTTTAAAACTCCTTTTTACTGTATATACAGTAGTGTATACCACAACTTTACAGAATTCAATGTTTTTATGAAAATGAGAGAATTTTTCATAAAAATGAAAAAGACTCCCCAGTAACTCATGCCCATTTACGTTCACTTTTGCTACTTCAGAAGTCTTACTTTTTATTCGTATTCTTATAAATAAACGACCAAATAAACAGACTTCTGACTGGAAAAATTGAGACCCTAGAGCTCAATTTTTAGCAATAAAAACCTCACTTTTGCGAGGCTGCTTGCGTCCTTTCAGCTACTTCAGAGAGTCAAATTTATACTTTTTACGATTACATCATACCCATTCCTGGATGCATTCCAGGCATTGTCTGGAGCAGCTGGGATTGGCTTATCTGCTACAACTGTTCCTGTTGTTAATAATAAAGCAGATACAGAAGCTGCATTTTTTGTAAAGCAGAACAGGTTACTTTAGTAGGATGCACAATTCCTGCTTCAATCATATTTACCCATTCATCACTCGCTGCATTATATCTCAATTCCTAACTCTTGAGCTTTCAAATGAGCCACGATTACAGAACCTTCTAATCCTGCATTTGTTGCAATTTGACGAAGTGGTTCTTCTAATGAACGAGATAATTTTTGCTCCTAGTTGCTTCATCCCTTCTAATTCTAAAAGCATCTACTGTTTTTGAACATTCACTAGTGCAGTTCCACCACAGAAACGATTCCTTCTTCAACAGCAGCACGTGTTGCATTTAAAAGCATCTTCAATACGTAATCTCTTTTTAATTCTGTTTCAGTTACGCACTACTTTAATAACAGCTACTCCTCTGATAATTTTTGCTAAACGTTCTTGTAATTTTCACGATCGAAATCACTTGTTGTATCTTGTGCTTGAGAACAATTAAAGCTACACGATTCGCAAATTAATTCTTTTGAACCTGCTCCTTCAACAATTGTTGTATTATCTTTAGAAACGACTACTTTTCAGCTGTACCCTAGATTGTGCTAAAGTAGCATCTTTTTAAATTCTAACCTAAATCTTCTGCTAATGACTTGAGCTCCTATCAATACCGCAATATCTTCTAACATTGCTTTGACGGTCACTCAAATCCTGGGCTTTAACAACAACTTCACATTAAATGTTCCACGTAATTTATTTAATACTAATGTTGGTAATGCTTCTCCATCTACATCGTCCGCAATAATTAATATAGAGCACGACCTTGTTGAACAGTTTGCTCTAATAATGGAATAAGTTCTTGAATATTAGAAACTTTTTATCTGTAATTAAAATAAACGGATTATCTAAATGAGCAACCATTTTATCATTATCTGTTACCATATATTGAGATAGTATCCACGGTCAAATTGCATTCCTTCTACAACATCTAATTCCGTTTTCAATTCCTTTTGATTCTTCAATTGTGATGAGCACCATCGTTGCCTACTTTTTCCATTGCTTCTGCAATTCAAAACTACTAACTTCTTGAGAACCTGAAGAAATAGCCGCTTCTTGCGCAATCAACTTCTTTTTGATTCTAGGACGAGAAATTTTGTGTAATTCTTCCACAGCAGCACGTGTTGCTATTTCAATCCCGACGAATGCCTACTGGGTTTTGCCCCTGCAGTAACATAAACCTTCACGAACAATTGTTGCAGTTAATACTGTTGCAGTTGTTGTTCCATCTAACAATATCATTCGTTTTCAGAAGCTACTTCTGCGACTAATTTTTGCACCCATATTTTCAAAATGATCTTCTAGATTCAATTTCTTTTGCAATGGTTACCCCCATCATTTGTAATTAAAGGTGAACCCAGATAGCTTTTTCTAATACAACATTACGCCCTTTAGGCCCTAAAGTTACTTTCACTGTATTTGCTAAAAATATCTACTCCTCAGCTAGCATCGATGCTCTTGCATCTTCTGAAAATTTAATATCTTTTTACCATCTTTATCAGTTCCTCACTTTCTTATTGAACAATCGCATATGTGCTTGTTCTTTTTACAATAATATATTTCTTGACCATCTAATTTAACTTCAGTTCCTGTATATTTTTCAAAGACAACACGGTCTCCTACTTGAACTTGACGATGCTTTTTCTTCTGTAAATTCACTCACAGCTAACACTGTTGCAAAGTGTAATTTTTCTTGTGCAGCAGTTGGTAAAAATAAACCTCACTGCTGTTTTTCTTCTTGTTCTACCATTTGAATAACAACACGATCTTTTTAACGGTTTTAACATAATCATTCCTCCTTAATAGCACTCTTTCTTCTTAAGTGCTAACCACATTACTATAGTACTCATTTTGGTCATCAGAAAAATTATGAAAATTTCTCTATAATCTTGTAAGATAAAGATTAATATGAGGAGGTTCTTTAATGATTAGTAAACAACAGTTTTTGTTCATTTATAATTGAAAATTTTTATTGCTTGTTTCTTTATAGCAGTACAATTACTTCCCATTCGTGGTTTGGGAATTTTTCAACAATCTTTTGTTGTGTTTTGCCACATTTAGTATTTCAAATGCTATACGAGATGTTTAGAATTCTTATCTAGCTATGAGAAAATTAATCAATGAAACTGCAGGTTTTAATGATTTTACATTTATGGAAACAGAAGATGAAGATTCTGATTCTCCAAAGATTAGAGAGGTTACCAACTTGGACAAACGTCTGCTAATCTATTCACTAGGAACTACTTTTATCCTTATAACCCTTGTTATGCTTTATTCGAGCAACGAATAAACCTATGTCGAATTTAGTTTATATCGAAAATACTTTAACCCTATTGGTTTCCTAATCAGTGGTTTAACCCTATTGGTGATTCAATCTGGCAATTTTGACTTTTTCCTTTATAGTTTTCGTTCAAAGAAAAGAGGATATGTTCCACAAAGATCGTATCAGTCTATCATCCATTTTTGTTTATGGACTTTTGCATTATTATGGATTATTTCAGATTCTGATTAACATTCCGACAATTTTAAATAATCAACGAAAAAGTGACGTCTGCAGCAGCGTCACTTTTATATATATAGGAAAACTTTGCATACTAGATGAGGCATGAAACCAAAGTTTTACCACCCTTAGATACTATATTGCAAAGTTCTGCTTCTAAACGCCTCTCATAAATATCCGTTTCAAACAGAAAAGACTTTTGCTAGTAGCTCAAGTGATATAATCAGCAAAGCAGATTATATCAAAAGAAACTTCAGAGGGCCCTAGGCTCGAAGTTTGTAATAAGACTCGTTTTTGCGAGGCTGCTTGCGTCCTCGAGTTACTACTACAGCAAAGTCTATTTCTAATTCTCCTCAAAAATAGTCAACCAAGTCTTTCACTACGCCACTTCGAACAATCGTATCAATTTGCTTCAACGCAAAATAAACACTACTTGCGCTTGAAGAACCATGAGCGCCCTCCACTACAGGGCCTTCAATCAAATAAAACTGCACCAAATTGAGAATAAGTCCAAAGTATTTTTCAACGAGACGGAAAGTGTCGCTAATAATACAGCTAGTTCCCATAATACCTTGACTTAAAATATTTTCCTTTAACAAACTCATCATTGTTAAAAGCAGTACCTTCAATCGTTTTTAAAACTGCATTTCCCGTAAAACCATCTGTTACAACAACATCTGCAATTCCATTTAAAATTTCTCTTGCTTCAACATTTCCAACAAAACGAATCGATGAATTTTCTTGAGAGAGTGGATACACACTTTTTACTAAATCATTACCTTTACCTTCTTCAGTCCCATTATTTAATAAACCGACTGTTGGATTTTTCAATATTCAATACATATTTGGCATAATAAGAACCTAAGACTGCAAGTGTTCTAAATTTTGTACTTTACATTGAGCATTTGCCAACATCCATTCATAAATTGACGATTTTCTTTTCCGACAACTGGTAAAACTGGCATTAACCCTGGACGATCGATCGCTTTAATCACGACTAACAATTAATAAACCACTTGCTGGTAATCCTCCAGTATTTCCTGCTGAAAATAGAGCATCTGCTACGCCATCTTTTCACGGCAGGCTGCAACTACCATAGAAGCATCTACGACGAACAGCCTTAACTGGTTCATCTTCGCTTGTTACTTTTTCAGTACAATGAATGATTCTAATATTCGGCAATGTTTCTGTCATCACTGCTTGGATACTTTCTTGATCTCCATATAATTGAAATTCATTTTCTGGATATTCTTTGCTGCTTGAATAGCACCCGCTACAATTTCTTTGGGAGCGTGGTCTCCACCATCGCATCAATGGCAATTCAACCATTTATACTTCCTCCGTTTTCACGACTTGTTTGTTCGATAAATTCTTGTATTTCTTTTATAAGCTATCACTGTCCTCTTCTTCGATAACAAATGTAATAGCATCTTCTCTTGCTTGTTCTAGTATATCATAATCTTGAACAATGTCAGCCACTTTAAACTCTGGAATTCCAGATTGACGAGTCCAAAAACGTCACCTGACCCACGTAATTCTAAGTCTTTTTGACTAAGATAAAATCCATCTGTCGATTCACACACAATTTGCGTTCTTTGTTTTCCTTGCTCTGTTTTAGGCGATGCAATCAAAATACACGTAGAAGCATGTTCACCACGTCCTACTCGTCTCTTAACTGATGTAGTGAGATAATCCAAAATCGGTCTGCATCTAATGCAATGACCATTACAGTAGCATTTTGGTACGTCTACACCTACTTCAATAACGGTTGCAGAAACTAGTACTTGTACATCGTTCTTTTGGAAAGCAGTCATCACACTTTCTTTTTCATCACTTTTAAACGTCCATGTAATAATCCTACCGACAAATGAGTTTTCAAATCGTTTGAAAATCATTCTCATAAATTTCAGTCGCATTTTGAACATCTAAATTTTCCACTTTCTTCAATTAAGGAGAGATGACATAAGCTTGTCTTCCAGCTTGAACTTGTTTTTCAATATAATCATATACTTTTTCTAACTCTTGTTCTTTTGACCCAAAATGTTTGGATCGGTTGTCGTCCCTTAGGAGCTTCTTTTTAGATAGATGTATCCATTTCTCCAAAGTCGTAATGGCTAGTGTTCTTGGAATTGGAGTTGCTGTCATTGCAGCACTATTTACTCTGTTCCTTTTGAGCTAATTGTGCTCTTTTGCTTCCTCCAAAACAGATGCTGTTCATCAATGACAATAAAAGCTAAATCGTGATAAATGCAGCATCTTCCTGGAATAAAGCATGAGTCCCCACTAACAGTTGAAGTTCTCCTTTTTCTAATTGCTCTAATAACTGTCGTCTTTCTTTTTAGAGTTGTTGTTCCAGTCAGTTTTCCAACTTTTTATTTCTGTTTCTTTTGTTAAAAGCACAAAATGGTTTCTGTAATGTTGGTCTGCTAATAATTCTGTTGGAACCATTAGCACGCTTGCTTTCTCTGTTAAAGCAGTCGCTCTTATCACAATTGTAGCAACTACTGTTTCCCTCCCTACATCACCTTGTAATAAGCGACTCATTTCATACGGAGCTCTGGTCATAGCAAATTCTTCATGCTACTTTCTTTTGTCCCTTCTGTTAATGTAAAGGTAAAGTTTGAATAAATGCCTTTTAATGCATTATTTTCTATATAAAATACTTTGTCCTTGTTTAGCATAATGCCTTTTTCTAAGCTTTGTAGTTTTAGCTGATAACAAAATAATTCTTGATACACTAACTCTTTGTCTAGATTGTTTTGAATGATGTTTCATCTTTTGGGCATCATCCCTTCCACAGCTTCTGGATGAGATAGTAATTGTCTCTGAATGGAAGCTAGGTAGTGTGAGTTGGAATATTTTCTTTATACAGTGGTAAAAGCTGTTTGAATCAATTTCAACAATGTACTTTGTCGAATGGATTTATTTGTTCCAGTATACGAGCTTCAAAAAGTTGGACAGTTTTCCTCCATATCTTCTTTAGTTGAAAGTGATTTTTCATTCCATTAAAAAGTAGAACGTTTTGCGTCCCATTTTCCAAAAATAATACATTCTTGATGTTGAATTAACTTATTTTTAAATAGGGTTGGTTAAAGGACACTTGGATAACTTGTTCCCCAATTGCCATTCGACAGGAAATTCGGTTTTCTTAAATCCATAATAATGAACGACTGGTTCTGTTACAATAATTCCTACTAATGTTACTTTTTCTTGATCATGATAGTTGAAACATCTCTTACTTGAGAGGTCTTCATAGCGAAATGGAAAATGGGTTAATCGTCATAGATGGTATCAATTCTAAGTCATGTAATGGTTCCATTCGTTTAGGTCCGACACCCGATAAAAATCTTACGGATTGAAATACTGTTTTATCCATTTCTTCACCTCCAAACATTCTATTCTTTTATAGTTTAGAGAGGAAAAAGACATACTGTCAACTATTGTTAAAAAGGAAATAGACAAAGAAAATTTTTATAGTAACAAGGGACGGTAGCAGACCTTACGGTCTCATACCTAAAATTCGAGCCTAAGGTCTCGATTTCCTGTACTATGAGCAAATCTATTTGGCTCATATTACTTTTACGCACTATGGAATTTTCTTGTCTATTTTGATGATTCTTTCATTTGGACGTTTTCGATGATTTGCGGTTTCATCTATTGCTACTTCTGTTTACAGACTGGACGTTTTTCCATCCAGTCTCTCTAATATTCTATTCTACTGCTAATAAATATGCGTATACAGGTTGTAAACCTTCGTGTAATTCAACTTCAATATCTGGAAATGTTCTTCTACATAAGAAACAATTTCTTCTTGCTTCTTCTATTGCTACATCTTCCCAACTAAAATTGTTAAAATTTCAGATTCTTCATTCACCATTTTCGCAATTGTATCAATTGTTGCTTGTTTACGATCATGGTACACTAATTAAAATTTTTCCATTTACAATACCCATGAAGTCATTTTCTTTAATATCAACTCCATCAATGGAAGTATCACGAACGGCATTTGTAATTTGACCACTTGTCACTAATGACAATTGTTCTGTCATTGCCTCTTTATTTTCTTCTAAACTCAGCTTGTGGGTTGAACGCTAATAATGAAGATAAAACCTTCAGAAATTGTTCTACTTGCCACAACTGCTACTTCCGCATCTTCACTTACTTCAACAGCTTGGTTTGCAGCCATTAAAATATTTTTATTATTTGGTAAAACAATCACTTTTTCAGCATGAGCTTCTTTACTGCTGCTAAAATATCTTCTGTACTTGGGTTCATTGTTTGACCCCATTAATAATCGTTGTCACACCCATACTCTTGAATAATTCATGAATTCCTTCACCCGCAGCTACAGCAACAATGCCATACTCAGCTTTTTGGAGCAACTGCTTTTACTTTTTCAGTATAGTCAGTTTTTAAAACTTCCTCATGTTGCAAGCGCATATTGTCCACTTTAACTTTCATTAATGAACCGAAGCGTTGACCATAATTCATGACTTCACCAGGGCGCTCTGTATGAACGTGAACTTTAATAATTTCATCATCCGCTACAACTAATAAAGAATCTCTAATTCATTTAAATAATTACGGAATGTATCATAATCAAAAGTATCCACTACAGTTTCACCTTCACCGATTACGTACCATAATTTCAGTACAGTAACCAAATTGAATATCTGCTGTTGAAGCATGTTCATAATCAATGCCACTTTCGTGATGAGCTACTGAACTTAAATCAATCTTATTCGTTGATAATGCTTGAACTGGAGTAGCTTCCCCAGTTAAAGCTTCATAAAATCCGTTATAAATAAATACTAAACCTTGACCTCCTGAATCAACCACGCCAACTTCTTTTAATCAGGTAATAAATCTGGAGTTTTTATCTAATGATTTTTGAGCTCCACGTAATACAGAACCCATTACTTCGATAATATCATTTGAACGTTCTAATTTACGAACGCCTCTTTTTAGCAGATTCACGGGCAACTGTTAGAATTGTTCCTTCAACAGGTTTCATAACGGCTTTTATAAGCTGTTTCAACCTTGTAATAATGCTTCTGCTAAATCCTTCACCTGTTAATTCATCTTTCCTTCAACTGCTTTTGAAAAACCACGGAATAATTGAGATAAAATAACTCCTGAATTTCCACAGCACCCATTAATAAACCTTTTGCTAAATCTTGTGCTAACTCTCCTACTGTTTGAGCAGAAGAATTTTGCAACACGCTCTACTACCTGATTTTAAATGAAAGGCTCATATTTTGTACCTGTATCTCCATCTGGAACCGAAAATACATTCAGGTGAATTGACATTATATCTCATAAACGATAACTTCACCAATTTCTACCATTGCTCAATCTTGAGCCCTAATAATATTTTTGTTACCTGTGATTCTTATATCTCTCCTGACACACCATCAAAGCTTACGCTAATGATTTTACTCCTTGAACATAAACATTAACAGTGTTCGTAGAAAATCTACATAGTTTCTAAATTATATTTTTACTTGTTCTTGAGACTTATTGCGAACAAATTGCAGAAATTTTAGTTCCGTAACCTACGATATTATGTACATCAACAGCTACGCCTTCTTCCTGCTCGACAGTGCACGCCACGGAATAGTTTCTTTCCTCAAAAATTTCATTTAGATTATATCACGAATATGATTACGGCTGGCCAGCCATTTCCAACACAACTCCATAGTTATCTGTTGCTGCACCACCGACTTCTGTAGCAATAACTTCATTGCTTAATTCAATTAACCCTTGTTCTAGTTTTGATTTGTGCTGTCATTTTGTAACCTCCTTAAGTTTCGTACATGCTGTCTGTTTTACAGACTGTTCGATGATTCTTTCATTATTTTATCATAAGCGTTTCGTTTTGCCACAACACTTATGTATGAAAATGCTGCTACCAAAATATATTTTAAGAAAATTTATAACTGCTTAGACTCACAGCTTTACATTCACTTTTCTTCAGTAGTATTTAAGTATATGGTTGGTTTAAAAATTATATCAACTGATGATAATTTAAATTAAGGAGAATAATAAATATAAATATGTTATTTCACTGGACATCGGAACAGAGCAGGTAACACTCGTTCTCCGCTATGAACCCTTCTAACAATAATACTTAGAGCAAACTTTAGTTAATTTTGTAATCGGTGAAGCCTAAAAAAGTATGGGTTTTCAACTCGTGCATTGGAAATCAGGTAAAGTAGAACACGTTGAATTTACAAACAAAAGACTGGACAAGGATGATCTTTTCTTTATTAATATAAGTAAACTTTTTCCGATAATAACTGTTGTTGTTAATTGCTTGGAACACAGCTAATGTACTGGGCATTAATAATTAAACAATCCCTATCATTAAAGTATTCTGCAGTCATATTCAGGTTTCTACACAATTGTTTTGCAATTGTGCGAAATATCATCTAAACGAATACCTGGTAGAGTTTCTTCAGAATGCAATATCTTGCTAAGCAACACAGCAATATATCTGATCAGACTTTCATCACTTCTCCAACATTTAACTTTTTGAGAGCTGCTGAATCATTTTAGTCCATCTGTTCATAAAACACGTTATCCTTTATCTTGTAAATCTTGAATCTTGATGTTTCTATTTCTGTGGTTTCTTCTACCTTGTATACTTCGTCAAATTGAATAAGCAGAACAATGGATTCTATTTCGTTTCTTCGTCTGATTAATAAAAGCCAATATTCTTAATTTCTTTTTTAACGATTGTAGAACTTCAATGGTTTCCGGACGTAATGGTGTATCAATTAAGAAAATTTATGATAATTCTCCTTTCTTCTAAACTTTAATAGGTGATACCATTGAATATACTCTTCTATAACCTTAGCTTGTTCTTCAGAAATTGCTACTTAAAGGTATTTAATAACAGTTTCTAAACTTCCATTGACAACTTTTTTCACCTTGATCGAAGATAAAATTCGCCTGGAAGCAACATGCGTTAATTTGCCATGCATTTTCACCATGTTCAACCCATCATCTTCTGTACCTTTTGCACCTGCACTCGCAATTGGATGATAAATATGCTCTTTAGCTGTGCTGCAATTCAATACTTCTTCCTCTGATATACACGATACAGGTAGAATCTTGAATTTTTGAACTGTTGTTGAGATTCCAGTCTTATCAAACACACCAGGTGTCAATCATTGAATATTCATCTAGTGACTTGAACCTTTGCAACAATTCCTCTTGTAGGCTGCTTTATTAGCTGTTAGATAAGTCACAGGGGAAGATAATTTTAAGGCATGAATAAGGCTCCACTAATAAGAAGAAAGTTAGCGCTTTTGCCGATGCAATTTAATAATAGGTGCTGCCATTTCCTATGATTATATTTCACCAAGCCATCTCTTTTTGTAATTGTTTTGTTGTTGTTTCGACTGATACAATTCCTTGTTTTCGTATTGAAAACAATTTGTTGTAAACGTGATTTTGTTCCTTGTTGTAACTGCTAATAATTCACCTTGTTCCTACAACCGTGTGCTTAAAAACAGTATCTCCAACTTTTTGAATGCTGGGAAGCTTCTCCAATTTAGTGAACTTTCATTTAAAATACGACAGATACAACTGTTCCATCAAATAAATCTCACTTAATCCTTCAGTATATGAATACATCCTTCCACTTCTTGATGACTTAATTTTTGAATCGTTCTCCGTCTTTTTCAATCCATAATTCATAAATATTATTTTTTAGTTTTCTCTACGTCTTCAACAGTTTCTTTTGAGACCATTCATCTAAATCATCTCCAAAGATTTAATAAGAACATAATCATCTCTGTCACTTCTTTTCTAAAACAGATTCAAATGCAACTTTCCAATTTCTTCATTTCCTGTATGAAAATTTTAATGGTTGCGGAATCAATACTTTTGCAGCAATTTACGGTAAATATGAGGCTACAATATCCACAGGTGTCACTTGAGCATCCACTGTAAAATCTCTTTGTTTTCATTTAAAGTAGTCACCTCTAAATGATCAGGAAACGATAAACACTTGATTCATATCCTGTTTCAAGAAATAGAAATGCGTGCTCTTTCCATCTTTATGTATAAATGATTTGCGTAAAATTTCCTGAAATAATCTTTTCTTCTTCCTAATACAACTGAACAGCAGCTGTACATCTAAAACACTTAAACGCACTCTATTTTTAGTTGAGCTTTAATTGTAACTTTCATTATTGTTCACTTGTTTTCTACTGTTGCTAAGTTGGCTGCTTTTTCTTCAACATAAGTCATTTGTGTAATACAATATCTATATTTGTTTCAATTGGCTGTTGCATCTAATCCATCTTTTAATTTATAAATTTGCTACTGCTTTAGCAACAACGTGTTTGAGCCATCTTTATAACTAAACTTTCAAGTCCTACAGAACCTACAACACCACTTACAAAAACCTTGTTTTTAACAATTTTTCCTAATTCTAATGTTTTATAAAAGGCCTCAATATATGTTTTTTCAGATCTTCTTGGACTCAACTATAGTATATCTCCATTTTCACCAAACAGAAATTCAACTCAAAACATCATCCATCATTTCATGAGAAAAACAACGGGATGATAACAATTTTCCTTCTATTAAAAAAATTCAAATTATCTCCATGAATCTGTTGTTTGACCCACAGTGGTTCCACCAGACTCGATAGAAATTTCCATCTTTCATCGATAAATTCATTACTAATCAATGCGATTGGAAAATCATAATCTTGATGATTCAAGGGATATTTAACATTTTTTCAACGTTAATTGGTGTACAGGTCCAGTTGATATAAAGATAAATGTTTTTGTATGTAGTATTTTTTTCAATGTATACGTTCCTGGGGTTAGGAAGAAATATAGTTATTCATCTTCTGTGAAAGATACGGAATTAATGCTTGTAATTTCTGGATGAAACATAGTCCATAAACAACTAATGGCGTGCTCTTCACCAAAAGCTCCTGGTGCAGCGAACATTTTTTTGAGGACAGAGATTTTTTAGCCCACATCAGTACTTCTTCAAAATCAGTAAAATCTTTCGGAAGGAAATTCAATCATTTTAGAAGCATAATTTTTAATGTTTCTTTATCTTCTGCTGAAATAGAATCAAAATCACCAATTGCTAAAATAAATCAGTACTCTTCCTCCATCAATTTCAAAACAGCCGCCATCTACTCAATAAATTGATTCTTAATTGTTCTTTTATACGACTTCTGATTTAACCGTAGTCTTATTGTCCTTTATCTAATAGATTTTAATAACTACGATTATTTCCATACCCAATTCTCTTTAGCTTCTTTAATAGGAATCAATTGCCTTTTAATATCGTCTGCTGGTAAACATATGAACCTGCTACTGCAATCCCCTGCCTCGACATAATTTAGCTGTTTGACCATTCACACCACCATCTACTTCAATTAAGTATTGATAGCCGTTTTCTTTACGTAATTCTACCTGGTCTCTTGCACATCTAATGTTTCAGGAATAAATGCTTGTCACAAATCCTGGGTTTACAGTCATCACTAATGCTAAGTCAGCATTCCATAATACAGCACTAATCGCACTTTAACTGGAGTTCCTGGATTTAATCACAATTCCAGCTTTTTACTCCTTCAGATTTAATCAGTTTGTAATGTACGATGAATATGATTTGCCTTCAGACATAATTGAAATATAGTCCGCCCCACTTTTGCAAATTCTTTTTTACAAAACGCTCTGGTTCTTGAACCATTAAATGACTTAATCTAATATTAATGTTGTAATAGGACGAAGTCCTTCTACAATATTTGGTCAAGTGTTAAGTTAAAGGACAATTGACCGTCCATTGCGTCGATATGAATCCAGTCTGCTAATTTGTTCCACACTTTCTTGACGTCTTCTCTAATGAAATTTGCGCCAAAATTTGCACTCATGTAGTGACTCCTTTATAGTTGTTTTAACTCCAATTCTCTTTGTTTAACTTTGGTTTTCTTGTCTGCTTCTTCCAGAATGAAATGTGATGGTGGCATATCTTTCTTACTACATTTCCCCTCTTTCTCACAACTGCTTGTACGCCGCACTGAGGGTTCATGCTGATGAGGAACATTCTCTAGGTACACTGAGTAGAGTGTTATTCTTCCAAATTCAGAAGCCATCGGGAAGGTCTTCTCCACACCAACCGATCTACCGTACTGCGACCCGTATGCGCACTGTCAGAAACTTCTGCTGCTGGTCGCTGAAAACTTGTCTGATCGGTAGTGACTTTCCTCGACGACCCATAGCGCACTGGAAATTTCTCCAGTCTCTTGATTCAACTCTGGAATTAATTGATTCAACATGGTTGACTTTTGACCCAGATTGCCCTTTAAAAGACAACTTCGTTTCCCTTTATAAAGGAAGCTAAAAATTCACTTTGGTGTTCTGACTTCTGAAAGAATACCATGCTTCATATCCTAACTTCTTGGGTGACTTTCTTCTTCACCAGATACTAAGCGTTGTAATTGTGCTGAAGTTAATAAATCTACCTTTGTAATCAATAAGACGGGTTTGAATTTCCATTTCCTTCTAAATACACTAAAAGTCGATCGCTAAATGCGTTGAAAAATCCGGTTCCACAGCTTGAGACTGTCACCACTACACCAATATCTACATTTGAAACGGGTGGGCGAATCAAAACATTTTTCTCTAGGATAAATCTAGTCTCCTTCTTCCAGAGTATCGCGCAAAATCTACAATATCTCCCACTATTGGGCACTGCCTCTTTTCTAAAAACTCCACGTGCCCGATGGGTAGAATTTGATGCTTTGAGACTCGATTGTAATAAAGAAAAGCACTTAAGAGCTCGAATAATTTTCCCTTGAGGCATAATCGCTCCTTCATGTTATCAAGTTACATTATAAAAGATTTTCCAAAGAAATTGCTATGCTCCTCCAACGTCATCAAAAGAAAAGAGTTCCCTTAGTAGTATGAAGGACTTTCATAGCATGACCTGCTGGCGTCCTAATACTACTATCAAAAGAAACTCTTTTTCTAAAATTTATATATATAAATACCATCCGCTAATCGTGCAACGATCACCATAAAAGGCACTCGTCTTATAAAATGGAGCAATCGATGGATCCAATTCATCTGTCGGGTAATTTCGTCCATTACTAACGGGTGATCCAGAAATCACCCCAATATTGCCTCCAACTAACACAATACTCGTGCTCGTCGTTGAGTTAATCTCCTCTCTTTCATTTTCGAAATAAAATAGAAAAATATAAGACGTCATGCGACAAAACTTACAATTAAAACACTCGCTACATAGCAAGAACGATTGTAGCTCAGAAATATAAGGTCAAACTACCATCATCGCCTGCATTGGCATCATCGGTGATGTTCGTCTCCAACTTTCTTCAATAATATTCCAAGAGCAAAACCGTAATCATGCCACTAAGCGCTAAAATCGTTAATAAATTACGAGAAAGAGCTACTTTTAATTGGTACGCATTTAAACAAGAGATGGAATTTTATGGTTAATCCCGCTATAACTCTTTTCTACGAAAGAAAGGTAAGCAGCAGTGTTATAACACAACAGTCGATACAATTTTACCTATTAACACGTGTTCTCACTAGTGTTTTGGAACATATCGAGTGAAAACTAACAAGAAAATGAGGATCTCCTGCAATTGAGATGGGTTAAAAGACCGCACGTTCTCAAATAATAATAAATAACCTGATATGTCGTAAATGCTTTTCCGATATTTAAGAAAGCTGTTCTCATTCTATCATTGTTGCTTTTTCACCCGATTCAGTCGCTCATCAAACTAATAGACGAGAGAATTAAATAGCGATTCCTGCACTAACAACGTTCGGCTCATCATTCACTAATTTAAAATTCGTTATTCTACTGCTGGTAATGGTCCGAAAATGGTTATCGACTAATCTAATAATACCGTATTCTGTCGATTTTATTCATGACAAGATTGCTCATTAACTTACAAAAATCGCCAATGCGTCATGCTATTTGCGAATTGTCGCTAAACTTTCCGACGAAGCCCAATCGAAGTTTTCGAGTTCATCCCTTGGTAAATACTCATGTATAATTTGGAAGTACTTTCAGGAGAAATGGCTAGATGAGACATTAATAATGTCGAGAGTAATAACTTACTAATGAGAATTTTGGTGATCGTTGACCTTCATACTCACCTCCTTATCATTGAAAGCATCTATTTTACTGAATGATGCTAAGAATCGATCAGATGCAGCGGTAAAATTCTCCCTATTCTTTTTAATCCATCCCATAAAAGCAACTTTGCGCATTCTGCAAGGACTTTTGCCACATCAACATTCGAGTTCGAACTTCCTCTAGATTGCGATGTTAAATCTCTAATATCAAATCTTCCATCTACTAAAATATCAGAGTTCTTGTAATAAAAGCTGCGGGTGTTTCTAACTGTAACTCTTCCCAAGTATATCTGTCCATGACCAAACATCTTTGGAATGACCATACAACACTTCAGCGCAATTTCGGAGCACTAGAGGACAGGCATGCTCGAGTATTTAAGAGAAAGGTTCTCCACCTAGCAGTTAATCTGACAATAACCTGGCTCAATATCTTGAATAATTTGTTTTCTAGATAACTTCTGTACTATATTCCCTGTATTGAAGCTTTTGCTTTGGCACGACTATTAACAACCTTCACAAGCAAATAAACAACCACCCACATGTAAAGAACAACTTACGCCTTCTCCATCTACGAAATTATAAGGTTTATAACTAACAATTTTCCTTTAGAGTGTGCTCACTTGTCCATTCCCCGGTTTTGGAAACTTCATATAAATCCTCTAATTTCTTGAGATTTCGTTCATTGGAGAGATGTTTTAACCGTGATTTAATTTCTTGATGTCTTCCGTGGACCATTGGACGAGCTTGAGGGATTTCCTAAGTAACCACAAGTTCGTTTTGCTGCCATCCTAAGTTTTCGTTTTTATTTTTACATGCGGGACATTCAAACCCTTTGGCAGTTGGTTCAAACTCTCCCTGCACAGCCCACATTCATAGCAACGATCGATCGGTGTATTGGTTTCCAGATACCCACTCTTTCATACGCATCCTATACCGCCTCAAGCCCTTTTTGGTTTTGTTTCATAACTGGATATTCGCAATAATGAATAAATCCTCTGAGGAATAAACAGGATAATCTTTTCAAACTCAATCTGATGGAGTGGGTGATTTTCTCCATCATAATGGAAGCTATTTGTATAATATTTGCTTTATCTGTAATATCTGCTATTGCAAATTTTTCATAATCTAATCGACAAAAACGATCAGTTAAACTTTCACTTGGGGTTGCATAAACACTAAAATGATAGTCATATTCATTCGACCATTCCTTTGCTTTTTCGCTCAATCGTTTCAAATAATATTTAAAAGTAAAGTCTTTTGCTTCTGGATTTTGTTTCCCAACAATTTCCAAAAACAGTAGCCGTTTCGTATAAACCAATATGTCCAAGCGATACTGTTGCACGACGATGTTTGAATACTTCGATCTACCACTTCATCATTCATCAATCGTTTTCCAAAAGAACCATAACATGATATAAAATAGGTGCATTTGCTGATTTTGCCTCTTTACAGCGTTCCTACCCGTACACTAATGCATCTTTCACAAATTTGTAACTTTCTTCTAAAATGCTCCAAAAATTGCTCTTTATCACCATCTGATTCTAAGGCAATTCTCGGAATGTTTAATGTGACAACTCCTAAATTCATTCTTCCATCCGATACATCTTTCGCCCTTTTTCATTTTTCCACCCTTGCTAAAAATGAACGGCAACCCATCGGCACTTTTAAAACTACCGTAATTCTATAATTTGTTCATAATTTAAAACATCTGGATACATTCTTTTAGTTGAACATTCTAAAGCCAATGTTTTAATATCATAATTCGGATCGTTTGTTCTAAATTCACATCGTTTTAACGTAAAAATTAATTTGGGAAAAATAGCCGTTCTTCTTCTTTCCCAATCCCTTTGATTTACTTCAAAATTGCTTTTTGAATTTCTCGTTCAAATAATGACATCCCCAATCCAAATCGAGTGTTGTAAAGTGGGTTTGCCCTTGAGAAGTATAGAGCGTATTAATTTCATACTCTAGCGATTGCATGGCATCATAAATATCTTTTTTCGTTTTTTCTAACGCATACGCTTCTTGTTTTTCTGCTCCATCCACCCATTTTTTGGCATCTTGTAAATGTTTTTCATAATTTAGCTTTGCATAAGGTGCTAATACTTCATCAATACGATTAGCAGAACATCCTCCATATTGAGCTGGCAACATTCGCAATAATTTGTGCCATTTGAGCAGTAGCCGTTTGTATCGATTTGGGACTTTCGACATCTGCATTTCCAATTTTAAAGCCATGTTCAAACATTTCCTTAAAATCAATTAAACTACAATTTGTCATTGGTAAATAAGGATGATATCTAAGTCATGAAAAATGAATATCTCCTTTTAAGTGAGCATTGGCAACATGAGGTGGAAGCATTTTTAGTCCGAAAGCCTTTCCTACCGTTTCCTTAGCCATCAAATCTCTTTGAGTATTAAAGACTTCACTATCTTTATTGGCATTTTCATGAATAATACTCGCATCTCTTTGGCTTAATTTCGTTAACCTTTTGGGTAACATCCATTTCTTTTTCTGTCCCATTCAATTCGAGTGGCAAGAAATTGATTCGCTAATACCGTTTCTCCTTCTTGCTCAGACACTTCAGAACAATAACTTCTATTTCTTCTGATTGAATGATTTCTATCGCTTCAAACTTTCAATTTCTAGTAAAATCTTTTCGTAACTTCTTCTAATACTCTTTGATTACTTGAAAGTTCAACGTATAAAAGCTTTTTCAGCTCTTTTCTAATCCGTGAAAAGATTTTTGACGATGGAATGTCTCTCTACTCTTTCATCTCTTTTCTTTCCAAGCATTACACTCAACTCTCACTCCTCCTTTACATTTTTATTGCCCTCACCATCATCACACCTACATATTGTGTTTTTCAACAAAAATTTAAACCTATATATAGTATTTTCATTCCATACTTTCTATAGAAACTCTTGTCTCTATAGAAGTTTAATCTTAAACTCTCTACACTTATGAAGAATCTTACTTTTAATCATACTCCCTATGAATTTCTTCATATTAACTTAGAAAAATTTTAATGTTCCGGCTTAATTTCTTTTACCCCTGCTACGGTTGTTGTTTTTCAATAAAGCCTGAAGATTTTTCTTTCATTACTGATATAATCATCACCCTTATCCATTTCTTCTTTCTTTTGTTAAAAGATTCTAATGGATTTAACACCTCTAACACAACTCCCGTTTCTGTTGCTAGAGTCTTCGCAATTTTTCTGATGCATTTTCTTCAAAATAAATATAACGAATTTCATTTTCTTTTAATATACTTCGTTAATTCAGCTAAACGAGCTGAGTGAAGGTTCTGCTTCTGGAGAAATTCCTGCAATTCCAACTTGAGTTCAAACCATAATCTAGTTGCTAAATATCTAAACGCTGTATGTTGTGTCACAAAATTCTTTTGCTTTCGCATCTTTTAAAAGCTGTTGTGTGTACTCATTATCTAACTGCGATAATTTTCTAAATACTACGTGCATTTTGTTTTAAATGCAGATGCTTTTTCGGGAAATGCTTCGCTCAATTGAGCTGTTATTTTCAACTAATAATTTTGCTAGGGAGATAACCATACATGTGGATCAAACTCATGTTCATGTTCGTCATGGTGTTCTTCTACTCCTTCATGTTCATATTCGTCTTCAAGTGGTAATAATTCCATATCTTTTGTTGCTTTAATTTCTTTTTACTTTTTGAGATCTGTTAAACTTTTCATCACAGTTGGAACCCAAGTTTCCATATTTTCATTATCATAAACTAAAAGCATCTGATTGATGAAATTTTTGCAATATCTTTTCACGTTGGATCGTATTCATGCGGGCTCAGTTCCAGACTTCAATTAATAATGACATCTCCTTCATCTCCAACAATGTTTCTAGTAAAATCATACATTGGGAAAAATGTTGTCATAATATTTAATTTAGATTCTTTTTGAGGTTTTGTAAGAAGTAGTTGGTTGAGAACAAGCACCTAATACGCTGCTCTAACACTGCTATAATACTTACTTTCATCATTGTACTCCTCTTATCTTTCACGTTTCGCTTCATGAATCAATTTCAACGCACGTTTACGAGGTTTTCAATATTTGGACTTTTCATTTGTCTATATGCTGTTGCTAAGATCTTGTTTCATTTTCTTTTCCACTCCATTACTTACTTTGGATTACCAGACTTGCTGTACAACACCTGGAATTAAGCCTTTATGAGCTAAATCACGGAATTTAATTCTTGAGATTCCAAATTTTCTCTATAAGCTCTTGATCGACCATCCACCATGTCTCTATTTTCTACGATTTGGTTTGAATTAATGGGTAATTTGAAGAGCTTCATGAATCCCTGCTTGTTTTTAATTCATATCTAAGTTGTGCATATTTTTCTACTAATGCTAATTGTTTTTGTATGCTTTTGCAATTTTTGACTCTTAGCCATTTATTCTCCTCTTTTTCGTTTCATACTTTTCTTCAGTCGTAACATTTACGTTTTATGATTATATGATTCGTGCAATAGGTTTTTGAAATATGTCAAAGAAAATGCACTGTTGACATACCAACAGTTTTCATTTTCATTATTGTTTTAATCGACGGTGTTTTGAAACACCAATACGGTTAATCGCTTTGTTTAGTGCAATTTTTCGCACGTTCTACTTCACTCTTAGAGCACTCTTTATTTTTGAATAATCGCTTCTGCTTTATCACGCGCTTGTTCCGCGACGACGTCAATATCACGTGACGTTCTGCAACGTTCGCAATAACCGTTACGACTGTATCACGTGCTTCCATAATTTCCTCCACCAATCGCAATATAATCAGTAGGTGAGAATCTTCTAAGAAACGTTTTACTCTAACTCACCAATTTTTAACGGCAACGCTTTAATTGGCGCATGGTTTGGAAGATTGTAATCCCTCCATCAATGGCTTCTGCACTAACCGAATAAGAACGGTGATTGTAAACTTTCCCTTCTGAGTGTCGTTACGACGACTAAAAGTTCTCGATTTTTCAAGCATGATTCAGTTACCTCCTCGTAACCTGCCCTTGTGCTTTTTAGAGGGACATCTTCAATCGGATCCAACATTGCGGAATAAGTCTTCAGGAGTATCATCATATTCTCCATCAATAATTCCTTTAAAGCCACGTACTGTATCTTTCAATAGGGCACTGAATCTAGGTTGACCTGCTCAGCTACTGCAACGTGGAAGTTTTGAGATGAAGAATTCTTCTTGCAGATTTACGTCATCACTATCAGATGAATTCATCAATCCCTAAAATAGCGATAATATCTTGTAATTCCACGATAACGTTGTAACATTTGTTGAACTTTCACTGCTACTTCGGTAATTTCTTCTCCTACAATATCTGAGGGTTCAAAGCGCGAAGTTGAAGCTGATGGATCACCGCTGGGTAAATCCCTTGCTCAGTTAAACGACAGCTCTAAGTTCGTTGTAGCATCTAAATGGGCAAAATGCTGTAGCTGGCGCTGGGTCAGTATAGTCATCGGCGGGAACGTAAATGAGCTTGAATAGATGTAATAGATCATCTTTTGTTGAACTAGTCGTTCTTTATGATTGTCCCATTTCAGTTGCTAATGTTGGTTTGATCCCTACGGCTGAAGCGCATACGACCTAAAGGGCAGACTGCTTCTGAACCTGCTTGAGGTAAAACAGTATATTATCAATGAATAATAATCACATCTTGGTTTTGCTCATCACGGAAAGTGTTCAGCAATCGTTAATCCTGTTAAGCAACTATACGAGCTCCTGGGTGGTTCATTCATTTGTCCCAATACCATGGCTGGTTTTAGCGGATACACACTGAATCTTGCATTTCATGAGTAAGGTCATTCCCTTCACAGTACGTTCTCCCTACACCCGTAAATACAAATACCACCTAATTCTTCCAGCAATATTATGGATCAATTCTTGGATTAATACGCGTCTTACCTACTCCAGCACCTCCCGAATAATCCAATCTTTACCACCTTTTAAGATAAAGGAGGCTAATAAGTCATTGACTTTTGATTCCTGTTTGTAGAATTTCGTATTGACTTCATAGATTGTTCAAATTTAGGGGCTGGTTTGTGGATTTCATCACGTCTAAAATCTTCAGAAATTTCTCTCCTACATCAATTGTCATCCCTAATACATTAAATACTCGTCCTAAAGTTTCTGTTTCCTACTGGAACACTAATCGTACGATCCTGATCAATAACTTTCATACCTCGTTGAGGCCATCAGTTGATTCCGCATGGCAATTGTACGTACAGCACCATCCCCTAATTTAACAGCTGTTTCAAAGCGTGATTGCTTTTTATGCCCTTCTCGATCTTCTTTAATAACATGTAGGGCATTGTGAATATCAGGCACGCCTGCTTCTAAAAGGAAACCTAACGTCCACAACTGTGGTCCAACTACATAAAATTTCTCCAGTTCTCAAAAATTTCCTCCTTTCACTCTGCCTGATTCTTCTAGGCTGCTGCTCCGCCAACGATCTCAGTTATTTCTTGTGTTGTTGTGCTTGACGTTGGTTTAAATCTTGTGTCAAATCACTAATTCAGTCTCTCGCATTATCCGTTGCACTTCTCATTGCTGTCATACGTGAAGCATGCTCATGCAGCTTTTGCATCGATAATCGCCCCATACATGAAGATTCTGCATATTGAGGCAATAATGTTTCCATAATAATTTCTTTATTTGACTCAAATATAATCTAACTCATATTCTTTCATGCTTCATCTAAGTCAATAATCGGTAACGTTTTTCAACACGATAATTGGATAATAATGCATTTCACATGGTGATTATAACAAAACATAAAAATTCATCAAATTCACCTTGTCTAAACATTTGTGCACACTACTTACAATTTTTACGTACTTCTTCAAATGATGGGAATATGCACACTGCATTAATTTCTAAACGAACATCAATACCCCATCTTTTTAAAAGCGACTTGCAGCTCCGCAATCGTTAAAATCACATACTCATCTTTTTGAATCATGATCCGTTTTGCAACATTTCACGTGTTGCTTAGAAAATAGAAGAATTGCATAACTTCCGGCTAAATCCTTGGTCTAGATGAAATGACTAGATAACCTGTGTTTTTCGACAGGTCTTCGATTAATAAATCATGATAGTCAATAAATGATTCCTCTTCATCATGAATCAACTTCTTCCTCTAATTCAGTTTCATCTTATGTCATGTTTTCTGTTCAGCATATATTAAGTGTGACAACCTTTCACGGATTTTTCAGCATAATCAGTGATAACGACGAACGGCTTGTTCAGACTTAGCTAGTTTTTGAAGCAAAGCATTTTGCCTGACGCTTGTAATTTGACTTGTTTTTCGTTGAAATAATTCGCTTCTTCAAGTCGTTTAATGAGAGCCTACATACAATTCACCTCTCTTCTGGTTCGTTTATTTTGGGCGTTCAGTTTCGATGAATTTGTTTAAACTTGTCAATCACTTGATGAAAAGCTTCTTCATCAGGAATCTTCATCACGATACTTGCTAAAATGTCAGCATGTTCATGTTTCTAAATGATGATACAATGCTTTTTCGAAATCTTTTCAATCTTTCAATTAGGAATTGAATCTAAAATTCCCTTTGTTAATGCAAAATAAAATTGATACTTGATGTTCAATTGGTAATGGTCTATGAACATCTTGTTTTAATACTTCTACGGTTCTCTTACCACGATTTAATTTTTGACTGGGTTGCCGCATCTGAAATCAGAGCCAAATTGTGTGAAGGCTTCTAATTCACGGTAACTTACTAAGTCGATACATGTGTACCTGAAACCTTTTTCATCGCTTTAATTTGCGCTGATCCCCTACGTGATACAGATAATCCAGCAGATAAACCTGGACGAACACCTGAGATAGAATAAATCACTTTCTAAGAAGATTTGTCCATCTATTAGAAATTACGTTAGTAGGAATATAAGCAGATATATCTCTGCTTGAGTTTCAATAATTGGTAAGGCTGTTGATGAACCTACCCTAGTTCATCATTTAACTTCATGAACGTTCTAATAAACGAGGTGTAAATAGAATACATCTGGATACTTCACGACCTGGAGGACTGACGAAAGTATAATGAAATTTCACGGTAGCTGCTCGCTTGTTTGATAAATCATCGCTAAACAATTAAATACATCTTTTCCGTTATACATAAATTCTTCTCCCATTGCAGTTCCTGCATACGGAGCAATATAGTAGCACGTGGGCTGGTTTGTGAAGCACTAGCGGATACAACTGTCTGTATAATCCATTGACTCCACAACGTTTTATGTTTTCTACTAAAGCTTTTACAGTAGATTCTTTTGTCCAGTGCAACATAAATACATAAAAGTATCTTTACCTTTTTGGTTCAAAATTGTATCGATTGCAATGCTTGTTTTACCTGTTTTTTCTATCTCCGATAATTGAATTTCCAGTTGACCTTTACCAATTGGAACTAATGCATCGATTACTTTTAATCCAGTGGCTAATGATTGGTGAACACTCTTTTACGTTGCATTACACCAGGTGCTTCATTTTCTACTGGACGACGTTTTGTTGTATCAAGAGCTCCTAAGCCATCAATTGGACGACCTAAAGCATCCACAACACGACCAATCAATGCATCCCCTACAGGAACGTCTAAAATACGACCTGTACGACGCACTGATTCTCCTTCATGGATATTTTCATATGTGCCAAGATAATAACACCGACATCATTTTCTCTAGATTTTTGTCCCGCCATACCATAAGTACCATTTGCAAATTCTACTAATTCACCAGCCATGACATTGGTAAGACCGATGACACGAGCAATTCCGTCCCCAATAAATGAAACTTCACCAATTTCTTCAATATGTTGTTCCGCTTCAAAGGAATTAATTTGGTTGCGGATTCCTGCTGTATGATATTACCGAATTCCGTATCCATTGTCTCACCCTTCAATCCTGTTTGACTAATTTTTCTTTTTAAACTGTTCAAGTTTATATAATATTCCATCTAATAAATATTCTTTTTGTCTTTAATTTCACTCCACCAATCACGCTTGGATCGACTGTATTGACGAATGAATCATACTCTTTTTCTCATTTTTCTTTTGAAAAGCTTCTGCAATACGATTCATTTGTTCTTCTGTTAGTGGAACTGCTGAAATCATTTCAAGTCGATTCGCTGAATAAATATCAAGAAAAGCTTCGATAGCTTCAATTAGATAAGCAGATTTATCAGGTGTAAATAAGATCTTTAAATAATCTTGATGTACTTTGTGATAAATTCGAAACAGCTTCTTGTAATAATGCCACTTTTTCTTCAACGGATACTTGTTCTAAATGCATTAATTGACGAAAGCGTGCAGTATTTTTGAATTCCGTCTAATACTTCTTGTAATTCTTCTGTAACTGTTTTTAAAGTCCCATCATACTTGACTTGACCATAAAAATGACTGGCTGCTTTGACTACTTCTTTGTGAAATTTCACCATCAGCTTTCCAACCCTTCAATAAAGGATTCAATCACATCTTGATGTGTCTGCTCAATCAATTCTTTATTTAAAATTTGGCTTGCAAGTTGAACAGATAAATCTACATTTGATCTTTGCATTTGCGCCATAAAGCACGTTGTTTCATGGAATCTACTTCACGTTGTCCGTCTAGTTTTCATTCTAGATGCGACATCTCGTCCTTCTTTAATCATTTCATCTTGCATTTTTGAAGCTGCTTCTCTAGTCGTAGTTAAAATTTCTTGACCTTTACTTCTGCATTATGAATAATTTCTTTTGCATTTGCTTGAATTTCTTCAGCTGCTTTACGTTTCTTTTTCAGCCTCATCTAAATCTTTACTAATTTTTGACGACGACTTTCTAACATCGCTTCAATTTTATCCCAAGCAAAATATTTTACTAAAAATAGTAATAAAATAATTGAAATTAAAACAACAAGGGTATCTCCAAGAACAGTGCTAGCTGTTAACATATACTGAAACATCCATCATCCCTCCTTTTCAACAAATTTATCGAATAAACTGATTATTTGATGAAAACTAGGATTAAAGCGATTAATACTGCGAAGATAGGCATCGCTTCGATTAAAGGCTACCCCAACGAACATTGTTGAACGTAATTTCATTGCTCATTTCTGGTTGGCGATGTCATTGATTCAATTGTTTTTACGATAACTGCTTGGTTACCAAAAGCGGCTGCTAAAAGCTGCCCCTACTACTGCGATTGCTGCTGCTAATTCTGTCATAAGTTAATTCCTCATTTCTAAAAATTATTCGTGTTCTACTTTATGTGCAATGTACACCATTGTTAATGTACAAAATACATAGGCTTGAATTGCTCCGATAACTACAGAAAATCCTTGCCAAACAATTCCTAATGGAATCGCAAAAATATATGTTAAGATTCCGAAACTGGATGAGAACATCACAATTAATCCTAACAATACTTCACCTGCATAAATATTTCCGTAAGACGGAATGCAAGTGTAATTGTATTTGTAAACTCTTCAATTAATTTAATCGGTAACATTAAAGACATTGGACTCAAATAAGAGTTTTTAATATAGCCTTTAAATCCCATTTTTTGAACACCAGAATAGTGTGCAATTAATGTCGTCATCAATGATAACGCCAAACACACGACTGGACTTGCTGTTGGAGAAGCAAAATAACTATGTTCTCCATAATGGAAATAAATGACCAAACCGACCATATTGGCGATTAAAATAAATGAGAAGAGTGAAAAATACATATAAGTAATATGACTTGCCCGTTTCTTCATCTACTGCACTGTTTACAATCCCTTTTGTGAAATCCATCAGAGATTCAAAAACATTTTGCATCTTTCCTGGTTTCATAGAAACATTTCTAGCAGATACAATTGAAAAATTGTACTACTAATAATGTTACAAGACAAGAAAGTAAGATTGGAACTGAAAAAGACAAACCAAAAATTCTATCGTTTTTGGTAAAAGCTTCCATAACTCTTACTCCTTATTTTATTCCAAATAAAAACTGACAATTTTCACCTATCGCATGCATTGCTTAAACGGTGATTATTGTCAGATTTCGTAACAATAGTCAGACGCATAAAGCGTGACTACGATTTTATTTATTTGGTTCCAAATAGGCGATGTCCCAGCATCGCCCTAACCCTGGAAGGATATATGCCGTTTTTCGTTTAATCGCTCATCTAATGCCGCTGCATAAATGTCAATTTCTGGATGTGCATCTTGAAGAACTTTTACTCCTTCATGGGTGCTGCTACAAGACAACAAAACTTAATCGAATTTGGTTGCGCTCACGTTTTAGTAACGCATCAATCGCAGCCACCGCCGATCCCTCCCTAGTAGCTAACATTGGGTCAACTACAAATAATTGTCTTTCAGAAATATCTGAAGGCAATTTAACGAAAATACTCAACAGGTTGCAATGTATCATGATCACGGTACATTCCGACATGTCCAATTTTTGCAGCTGGAATTAATTCTAAAAATTCCGTCAACCATTCCTAAACCAGCACGTAAAAATAGGAATAATGGCAACTTTTTACCAGCTAAAGTCTTCAATGTTGTTTTCACTAAAAGGTGTTTCAATTCACATCCTCTAATGGCTAAATCTCTCGAAACTTCATATGCCATTAACATTGAAATTTCATTTACAACCTCACGAAAGACTTTTTGTTCCACAATCTTTTTGTCGAATCATCGTTAATTTATGTTGGATTAACGGATGATCTAACATCATGAAAAATTACCCATCTTGCTTGCCCTTCCATAATATATTTTTCACTATTTGTTATTCTACAAAACAATCAAAAATACTAGTATATAAATAGGAAAAACAGAGTTTTTCCTTAAAAATTTCATTAAGAAAATAGTGTTTTTCATTATTAATGTGACTGATTACATTGTGTTATTCATATAATGGAAATTGTTTTGTCAATTCTTGTACAGATTGACGAACTTTCGTCTAATTTTTCCCTTCATCAGTTGGATGAGCTAGTGTTTCTACAATTAATTTTGCTACTTTTTCGCTGCTTCTTTATCAAAGCCACGGTAGTAATAGCTGCTGTTCCCTACACGAATACCACTTGTTTTTCGTTGGTGGCAGTGTATCAAAATGGAATCACATTTTTATTTCACTGTAATTCCTACACTATCTAATAATTCTTGAGCTTCTTTTCCCATTTAAACCAGTAGAAGTAATGTCTAATAATAATAAATGATTATCTGTTCCACCAGAAATTGGACGATTCACTTTCATTAAACACTTCTGCCATTGCTTTTTGCATTTTTCAACGACATGTTCGATATACTCTCCAAACGCTGAGTTGAAGTAGCTTCATGGAACACCCAACTGCTTTAGCTGCAATCACATGTTCTAATGGTCCCCATTGAATACCTGGGAAAATGGCACTATTAATTTTTAGCAAATTCTTGTTTTGGCTAAAATTAAACCGCCTCTTGGTCCACGTAATGTTTTATGCGTTGTTGAAGTCACAACATCTGCATAAGGGACTGAGTTCTGATGAGCACCTTTTGCCACTAACCCTGCAATATAGTGCCATATCTACCATGAAATAAGCATCAATACTTTTAGCAATTTCACTAATACGTTTGAAATCAATTTCTCTTGGATAGAGCAGACGCACCTGCAACAATTAGTTTTGGACGTTCTGTTTTAGCAATTTCTTCTAAAGGCATCATAATCAATCATTTCTGTTTCCGGATTCAATCCATACGCAATAAAAATCATAATCTTGACCAGAGAAGTTAACTCCCATTCCATGGGTTAAATGACCGCCATGACTTAAATCCATTCCTAAAAATTTTATCCCCTTTTTGAAACAAGCGTTCGATAGGCTGCCATATTCGCTTGAGAACCAGAATGGGGTTGAACATTAGCATATTCCGCTCCAAATAATTCTTTTACACGGTCGATTGCTAATTGTTCAATTACATCGATATATTCACATCCACCATAATAACGGCGATTTGGGTAACCTTCAGCATATTTATTTGTTAAAATGCTACCTTGCGCTCTTAATACGGCAGGTGAAACGAAGTTTTCTGAAGCAATTAATTCAATCCCATGCTTTTTGTCGCTGGGCTTCTTTTCCAATTGCCTCAAATACTAGTGTGTCTTCTTTAAACTGTGTCATTAGCTTCACTCCTTTTTCTTCAATAGAATTATTCTAACATAGTTTGTCAGTATCATCAAAATTAGTAACTTTTTGTGTTCCACTATGCTAGAATATTCTTCTATCTTTCTTTTTAGTAAAACTAGATGCTTTTTCTAAGCGATTCATATACGCCAACCCGCACCTTCTTTTTAACACTTGCCTGCGCTAAAATAATAGTCGCATCGGTATGATCTAACGAACGCAAAGCATTAAATAAATGATGATTCATATCAGCAAGAGAATCTTTTTCGCCTAATGAATAAGATTCTTCTACTTTAGAGCTCACTGCATCTAAAAATATCATTCGTTGCCATAACTGCAATTTTTCACTTTGTTCTTGATATTCACTAATTAATTGATACCAAAACTCTAAAGAACCTTCCACCACCACAACAGGAGTCGTTGGAGCATAGTGACGATATTTCATCCCCGGTGACTTAGGAGTTACTTTTTCCCCCGTTGTTGTTTTCATATATTCCACTAATGGACCAATAATTGGTTCTATTTCTTCTTTTGTAATCACTCCTGGTCGTAAAATAACGGGACCTTCTTCATTCGTTAAATCAATGACTGTAGATTCAACACCGACACTTGTATCTCCACCATCCACAATACCAGCAATTCTTCCGTCCATATCTTCCACCACATGTTGGACTCTTGTTGGACTTGGTTTTGTCGATTGATTTGCACTTGGTCCCGACTAATGGAATTCCAACTTGTTCAATTAACGATAATGTCAACTCATGATTCGGCATTCTAAATGATACGGTCGGTAACCCAGCTGATAATGCCGGTGCATAAATACCAGGTTTTTGCTTTTAAAATCATCGTCAATGGACCTGGCTAAACTGTTTTGCTAATAATTTCGCATTTTCTGGAAATTCTTCAACAGTATCAATAACCTGATTTACAGAATGAACATGAACAATTAATGGATTATCACTCGGTCTTCCCTTTGCTTCAAAACACTTTTAAGACAGCTTCTTGACTCGTTGCAATCGCTCCTAATCCATATACCGTTTCTGTTGGGAAAGCTACAACTTCTCCTTCTTTCAATAAAGAAGCTGCTTTTGTCTAATGTTTCTTGATGAAAAATTTGTGTTTTCATATTACTTCCTCCTTCCTACAATAATCATTCGGTCATTTCCTGATAAATCTTTATGAACACTCACTTCTCGATTTGGACAATAGTATTCAAATAATTGTTGAACAGCTTTCCTTGCTGGAACCCAATTTCAAAAAAGGCTTGCCCTTCTTCCAATAAATAAGTTTCTAAATTTTCTGCAATATTACGATAAATCGCTAACCCTTCATCTTCAGCAAAAAGAGCTACTTCTGGTTCAAAGCGTAAAACTGATTCATCCATCATATTTTTCTGAAACATCAATATAAGGTGGATTACTAATCAGACATACAAATTTTTGAGGAGAAACTTCTTGAAATACATTACTTAAATATAAAGAGACATTTTTCTAACTCGTATTTCTCTTGATTTTTCTTAGCAACTTCAAGCGCTCCTTCAGAAATATCCACACCCTGATAAAAAAAGCCCGGACATTCTATAGCTAATGTATGAATGATACAACCTGTTCCTACTCCAATTTCTAACACTTTTTCCACTAGACTGTTCAAATAAAAAGGCAATAATTTTTCAACTAATTCTTCTGTCTCAGGCCTTGGAATTAAAGTGTCGGGACTCACAATAAATTCTCGTCCATAAAACTCTGCTTGCTTTGTAATATATTGCAATGGTTCAAAATTTGATAAACGAATAAGGAGTGGTTCCATTTGTTCCCATAATCCAACTACTGTAGGCTGATTCAAATGAATGAGTAAATCTGTCATCGTCCAATTATTCAAATATAAACTTAATTGACGAGCATACCACTCACAATCTTCTTTCGAAAAAGACGGTTGTCTTTCTTGTAAAAAACAAGAAGCCCTAACTAGGACTTCCTGATTCGTTGGATTAGTTATTTCCATTATTTAATTGCTCCAATTTTTCAGTGTGGTCGTATAAAATTAATGCATCGACAATTTCATCAATTTTTCCTGCAAGAACTTGGTCTAATTTTTGTAACGTTAATCCAATACGATGATCTGTCACACGGTTTTGAGGGAAATTGTATGTACGAATACGTTCTGAACGATCCCCTGTACCAACGGCAGATTTTCTATTTGCATCATATTCTGATTGAGCTTCTTGAGAGATTTTATCGTATACACGAGCACGTAATACTTTCATCGCTTTCTCTCTGTTTTTCAATTGAGAACGTTCATCTTGCATGGCTACGACAATACCTGTTGGTAAGTGAGTTAAACGAACGGCAGAAGCTGTTTTATTAACGTGTTGTCCACCCGCACCAGAAGCATGATAAATATCTACACGGATATCTTTTATCTTCTAATTCAATTTCTACTTCTTCTGCTTCAGGCATGACTACAACTGTTGCAGTTGATGTATGAACACGACCTTGTGATTCAGTTGAAGGAACACGTTGCACACGATGAGCTCCTGATTCATATTTTAATTTTGAGAATACATTATCCCCCTGTAATCATTAAAATAACTTCTTTATATCCACCAATACCTGTAACGTTAGCGTCCATTACTTCTACACGCCAACCTTGTGATTCAGCATATTTTTGGTACATGGATAATAAATCTCCCGCAAATAATGCTGCTTCATCTCCACCAACAGCACCACGAATTTCCATAATAATGTTTTTACCATCATTTGGATCTTCTGGTAATAATAAGAATTTAATTTTTCTTCTAATTCTACTTTTTCTTTTTAAGAGAAGCTAATTCTTCTTTAGCCATTTCAGCCATTTCGCTATCTAAGCCTTCTCCTAACATTTCTTCTGTATCGCCAATTTCTTCCACTACTTGCTGATAACGTTTAAAAGTTTCAACTTTCGGACGCAAATTAGACTCTTCTTTTGTTAATTCCATGAAACGTTTTTGTATCGCTAATGACATCTGGATCAGCTAATAACTCAGATAACTCATCATATCGAATAATAAAACTATCTAATTGATCAAACATAACTTCCTCCTTAAACTCTTTCTTCACCTGGGTGTGAATAATGGTAACGACAAACAGGATAATACGATTCATTTCCGCCAATTTGAATTTGTTCACCCGTATAAACAGGTTTTTCCATCTACGACACGCATGTTCATACTTGCCTTTTTTATGGCAGTACCAGCAAATTGTTTTAATTTCCTCAATTTTATCAGCATATAATAATAAATATTTAGAACCGGTAAATAATTCATTTTGAAAATCATTTTTCAATCCAAAAAGCCATTACTGGAATATCCAAAATATCTACAATATGCGCTAAATCTAAAATATGTTCTCTACTTAAAAATTGAGATTCATCAATTAAAATACAAGCAGGTTTCACCTCTTGTTCATTTACAATGGCAATAATATCTGTTTCATCATAAATCGGAATCGCTTGTCTTCGAATTCCAATACGACTAGAAACATATCCTACTTCATCACGATCATCGATTGCACTTGTAAATAATAAAACCGATTTATTTTGTTCTTCATAATTATGAGCAACTTTTAAAAATTTCAATCGACTTTCCACTATTCATTGCACCATATTTTAAAAATAATTGTGCCACAATTTTAACCTCCTGACACTTTTCATATACCCTTAACATCTTACGATAATATCGAAAGTTGTGCAACGAAAACTATAAAAATCATTATGAACTTTTTCATATAATTCCAAACAAATTCTTATTCATTTCTTAATAAGAAAACAAGCGAAATGTATTCCTTTTCAGTAAATTTATGCTACAATAAAAAGAATATTTTTGAAAGGATGCACATTTCGTGAATATACGTACCAAATTTGCTATTGAAGCGGGAAAATTCACTCGCTGGGCACTTCAAACTTTTACTAAAGGTGGAAGTAGCTTCCCTGGAAAAAGTAGCTCGCGCTATTGATCCCAAATATTTTTAAAAACATTTATCAGACCATTATGAAGTCATTATTGTTAGTGGAACAAATGGAAAGACTTTAACAACTTCATTAATCGTTCAATTATTAAAACAAAAATACCCAAATATTTTTAACGAATCCAACAGGGCAAAATTTAACACAGGGAATCGTTTCAACATTTTTAAATCATACTCCTGTTAAAGGTGAAAAATATTGCTGTATTAGAAGTAGACGAAGCAACGATTAAACATATTACACCATTTATTCAACCAAAATTATTCGTATTTACAAATATTTTTCCGAGATCAAATGGACCGTTTTGGTGAAATTTATACAACTTACCAATATATGTTAGATGGTGCAAGTTTCGCTCCTGAGGCTACTATTCTATCAAATGGAGATGCGCTAATTTTTCAATAGTGATACTCTTCCAAAATCCAAGACTGTATTTTGGATTCAATCATGCAGAAGATGGTCATTATCAAGCACATTACAATACGGACGGTATTTTATGTCCACATTGTCATTCCATTTTACAATATAATTTTTATTACGTATAGTAATTTAGGGAAATACTACTGCCCGAACGGAGATTTCAAACGCCCTGATTTAGACTATGCCGTCACAGAACTGACAGAATTATCTTTGACAAAATCTTCTTTCAAAAATTGATGGATTTGATTTTTCACTTCCAATCGGAGGACTATACAATATATACAATGCACTAAGTGCCTATGCTGCAGCTAGATTTTTTGGCTTAACTCCTGAAGAAATCCAAGCAGGATTTGGACAAGCGAAAAGAGTCTTCGGTCGTCAAGAAACCTTTACCTTGGAAGACAAAGAAGTCATGATTAACTTAATTAAAAATCCAGTAGGATTTAACCAAATCGTCCAACTACTTGGCTATGAAAAAGAAGAATTTTCACTTGCTGTCTTATTAAACGATAATTACGCAGATGGACAAGATATTAGTTGGATTTGGGATGGTGAATTTGAAGAACTCGCAAAAACTCACTCCAAAACAAACCTATATTGGCGGCATTCGCGTAGACGACCCTAGAAACTCGAATGGAAGTAGCAGGATTTTACAACTCTCACCAAAAACAGAAAACAATGATGATTTAATTGAAAAATTAAAATCAGTACCAACAAAAATAAATATTTTAGCAACGTATACGGCATTATTACAACTCCGTAAAGACTTAGCTAAACATGGTTACTTGAAAGAGGGAATGACTTCATGAAAATCAGAATTTGTCATTTATACGGAAATTTAATGAATACTTATGGAGATAATGGGAATCTACTGATGCTCCAACATCGAGCATTAGGCTACGAAGTCGAAACGACATTGATTAGTTTAGGAGATCTCATTCAATCCCTGAAGACTTTGACATCATCATGTTCGGTGGCGGACAAGACTATGAACAAACCATTGTTGCCAAAGACTTACAATCTAAAAAAGACGCCTTAATTCACTTCATTGAAGACGATGGAGTTGTTTTAGGAATTTGCGGTGGCTTCCAATTATTAGGACGTTACTATATTAATGCAGCCGGTGAAAAATTAGATGGAATTGGCGCTATTGACTGCTATACAAATGGTCAATTTGACCACCGATTTATCGGAGATATAACAATTTACGATGAAGAAACAGGAAACATATGTTGGTTACGAAAATCACATAGGAAGAACCTATCTCTGCAAAGATCTTAAACCATTAGGTACTGTCACTAGCAGGGAATGGAAATAATGATGAGGATAAAACTGAAGGTGTACATTACAGAAATGTATTCTGCTCTTACTTCCATGGACCACTGCTCGTTCGAAATCAACATCTCGCTGATCGTATGATTGAATTAGCTGCACAACGACAATTAAGTAAAAACAACAATAAGTTTAAAAAGCATAGAAATGTTCGAGATACATTTCTATGCTTCTTTTTGTTGTGATATAATAACTATAATAATATTAAGAATTGGAGTAGAAAATGAAACCGAAAAAAATAGATTTAGAGATATCGTGATACCTGCATTACTATTCTGTTTACTAATCTGCACTTTTCTATTTGATGGACATTATACGGAGATTGCTCTTTTTAAATATCATCTACACTTACTTAAGCTTTCTAAAAAGGATCGCAAGAAAGTAAACACATATGCACTTTTTCCTTTATAAGAATTTTCTAAAAATATTAAATAATTAAACAAAACAACTACTCGTCCCTATGGTGAAAAATAAAAATAACTCTTTTGTAATGTTTTTCCTTCTTTTGTTCTGGTAATAGTTTTTATGGTATATTAAATTAAAAAGAAAAGCTAGTTTGGCACCAAAAAGGATTTTTATCCAGCGCCTAAGTTAGCTTTTCTTTTTGTATCATCATTTCTACAATGGCAATTTATTCAAACTATATGGATTAAATAATCATGCTTATTATTCAGTATCAAGGGGCGTGTTTTTATCCTTTATAAATATTGCACATCCTAAAAACAAAGCTACCTTCTCAATTCAAATTTTACTTCAGAATACTGAACTAATGCACTTCTGCTTTTTCCAAAAAGTTACTATTATCATCCAAAGCAACAATGCCTACAACTTTTTCACATAAATTTTTAATTTTTAGTTTCGTATTCTCTTTATTTATTAAAACATAAAAAGCAGCTAATAAGGGTAGAATGACTGCATGAGTAGGATTTTTGATTTCCATATTTTACCGTTCATTAGTCCTTTTCTGATTTTTAAAAATCTACGCATTAAAAATTATTTATCTTCTACAATTTTAAATTCTTCTTTGGGATATAGATAATCTTCTCCTGATTTTATCTACTATTCTATACCATCCATATTCCTCAGAAATCACTTCATATTCCTAATAGGTGTACCACTTAATGTCTCTTTAATAAACGATCTTCTATCCTCGGATATAAAAGCTGCAAAGACTCTCATAAGGTTATCAAGTTGTGTTCGTACTATAATTCCTGTACAAGTAAAGATTTCTCGTTCTTATTAATAAGTTCATTATCCCATCAATAAATTGAACTCGTCTGTTAAGTGCAGAAATAAAAATAAATCATCTTTCAGTAAAGTTTTTCACGATAATACCTGTAGCTATTGACCTTGATTCTTCAGTGATATTCTCTTAATTTATTAAAATATGCTCTATTTCATTGAAATATTCATCATTTGTCATTACATTTCCTCTAATCTATCTTTCAATATTGACTCAATCATTGGTTCAATCCCATTTTCAATCAAATTATCTACCTTACGCTGAGCAGAAAAGCGTCCCAACTTCATAGGCTACATAGTGTAAAAATCTGAGCAGCCACTCTTTAACATTGAATGAAAAATTGTCCCTTTAAAATTCTATAAGAAAGAGAGGCGAAAGGATGCTGCATCTTCAAATCGTTTCAAATATTGCTCGTAGTTAGAATGAATCGTCTGAATGATATAAATCGAGGTGCGTATCATCTAACTTCATAAAGACCATTAAAGCTTTCAATAAAACATCACTTTTTGATGCATGCTCTGACATAACTCTCTTGCTGTCATTTCGTAAATATAGTTTTCTATGTTATCATCAAAAATACCTGATCAATTTTTCCCATATAGTTTTCTCAAAAGTTTCGCCACTCTAATGCTCAGCTAAGCATTTAATGCATTCAGCATTTCAGTAGCGTCTTGATACCTGATAATCAGGTTCTAAATTCGTAGCTTTTTCACTAACAGAACGAAGTGAATGAGAAGAATTATTAGGATACTTAGTCATAACAAAATTAATAATACGTCCCAGCGAATACACATCGCTACTGTTTATCGGCATCTTTTTAAAAGCATTAATTGCTCTGGTGCGCAATAAAAAGAGTTGACCAAAGGAAGTTGTGTCCATTGTTTGATGAGATGTCAGAGTGTTTAGGTTTTCCCTAAACCAAAATCAGCAATCTTAATTATCCCATTCACGAAAAAAACATTAGTCGGACTTAAGTCTCTATGCAGAACATCTCTTTGGTGGACAAGAGACATAGTATGAAGTATCTGGCGTAGTATATTGATTTTTGGAATCCCTGTTAATTCACTTTCATCAATATAATCAGCCAATGTATAATCAGCTTTTTCCATTGTGCTAGGGAGTAATTACCACTATCAAAATCATACACTCTGATAACATTTTTCAATATCAGAACAAGATTTGGTTATTTCATACTCTCTCTTAAATCTACTTCTCAAAAGCCTCACGTCTAACAGATTCCTCATTTAACTTTTTAACACCAATCCTGTAGATTTTTGGAAATAAATATCGGCAGAAAGCCCCTTTCCCAATCTCAACTAAATCTGCATCAATTTCCACTAAATAAAAACTCATTCCCCTTTTTTTGAGATTTTTTTAAAGAATAAACAGAACAAATTTTATCTAATTCATTTATTATTTTCTGCTGATGCTCTATAGCATCCACTTTCACTTATCTGACGCTCTGTTAAAAGATATTGTTTGCTGAGTATAAGGTTGAAAAATGAATTGATAATGCCTCTAGATGAAAAAGTCCAACAGCTTGTCATTCACATATATCCATCTTGTAGGAAAAACCACTGACCATAACTATCTTGAGTATGGAAATAGGTATTGAAAAAGAAACTAGCTGAGCTCTGATTTATAAGTAAACAGCTCTATTTCATCTCCACAGAATATCTTTGCTAGTCTTTTTGTAAAAATCTGGATCGATCGATAACTCGTCCTCCTTATAGATGGTAATTCTTTTAATTTAATAAATGTAGGCATTGACATACAATCTACTTTCTCAATTAAACATGAGATAGATTCCCATTTTGAAAATAATCGAGTATTTCTTCTCCATGTTCATATTTTTTTAAAGTATCCAAGATAGTTCCCTATCCCCAATGAGCATTATCTTCTAATTTCACTTTTGATATATCGTTAACTCCGTAAGAATAGAATCTATATAGTTTATTATTCTAGTAGAATGAAGCAAAAACTGTGCTTCATCATCATAAAACTTTTCATCTTCCTTATTTTCTATTTTCAAGTATTGATAAAAAATTATCCTTCCTCCGGAGAACAATTAATGTCTCATACACTCTAAGCTTACCAGAATCAATTATAGATCTTTTTGAACCTCTATCATTTTTCCTTTGAATTGCAAACAATAGATTCTAAACTATGATATTCTACACACAAATATTCATCTACTACTACGTCAATTCTTTCAATTTATCTTTTCAAAAACATCAAGATAGTAAAGACATTAATACGTTTTTCTATTTTTGCTAATCTATTCTCACCCTCATTTCTGACAGGAAAGTTTGAGTTATAGTATTGAATAAAACTGTCTATATCTATTAAAAAATATTTCCATTTATCGATAATAAATAAAATCTATTAATAAACCTAAAAATTCCAGCCATTAGAAGCTCGTATTGGTCTCTAATTAGTAATTGATAAACCTTTTTTTCACATCCTTTACATCTATCTTTAATTGTTCATATACTATATTCAATGGAATGTATCCCTAAAACTAATCTCCATAAAGTCTTCATCATATATTCACATAGAAATATCAAGAACAAATGCCGTAGGGAAAAAAATTTTCTTAAGTATTTTTGTTCTGCTAGAACTCCCAAAAATTTCATCATAAGATTCATACATTGGATTACTTTTTGTCGAAATCTGACTAATTCATCTTCTCTTAATCCTTTCACTAGATTTATAGGTTAAATTTACAATTATTGTAAATATCTATTATTGTCGTAGGAGTAAATAGATAAGGATATTAATTTTTACCATTTCTAATTTGTCCTATTAAACGGAGCGTTACTCGGACAAATTTCTCGGTTAGATAACATGGGATATCTAGGTTTTGTTTCTTTTTATTTTCTCTCCCATATTTCCCCAAAAATATTCTGTGTTAGCTATTTCCCGACGTTCTTTGTTAATAGCATCAATCTTACAATCAAGTCTTATAGAAGCTAGGACTCTATTAAATATTTTTTTACAATTTCTTTAAATTTCCATTTTTTTCTTTTAAAAAAACGTGGTATTTTTTTCAGTCTATTTTTCTGTTATTAACCATAATTATACCATGTTTTTTTATATATAATATTTAATAAGAGGTGATTTCACCTCAAAAATTTACAGTTCTATCTGATGCGCATCAAATAGACGGATTGAAACTGATATGACGATATGATAACAATGATTATATCTTGCATAGAATTGTTTTCGCCGTTTTCTTTTGGTGTACCATCACCATCTTTCTGCATCTCGATGTTTGCTCATAAATGTTTCTTTTCTATCTAATTTGGACTGTTAGAAAGAGACAATATGGGAAAAATTGAAGAACGTCGTAATACTAAACTGCTAGAGGCCGCCGAAAAAGAATGATTGGGAAAACAGTATCACATTTGCTTGATCAAACGCTTTCTAATCTTGAACGAAAAGACAGACAAAAGTCATTTTGGATATAGTTTAAGTACATTAGTTGTAACTGAGGGAAAGATACAGAAACTCTTAGATTTATATACTCGATAACACGTATAACTCCACTTGAACAATTGCTGGTCAACGAACGCAATGAATATCTAATGAATGCATTATCTAAACTCCCTAAAAGATGATTTTCCATATCTTATTTAGGAAATAACGCTCTATGGAAAATCTGCTTTACAGATGAGTAAAAGAAACATCTTTCAAAGAGTCATAAAAACAGTTAAAAATCGTATGAAGCTACTTTTAAAACTTTTTGAAGGAGGAGCTAGGAAAAATATTTTATAAAAATTATTTGCAGGAATTACCAATTTCCTGTTTTTTTCTCCTAATAGATGAGGAGGTAAGAAATTATGATTTAGCGTAAACCCATATCAGGACTATAAATGAAAATATTATTTCAAATAAAAAGAAAGATAAATGGTGAAATCTCATGAAAACACGTAACCGTAAGAAATGGCTATTCAGCCAACTACAGCTAAACAATATATTGATCAGAAGCAAGCGATTCATTGCTTGAGTACTGAATTTCGAACGCAAAATTAAGTTTGAAGATGACAAACTAATGAGATTATCGGGTCACAAAGCATGGTTCTCTCAAAAAGGTTTGCCACCATTTTCAAGTGAAAGTTTTGAATCTGAAGTTGCTCTTCCAGTCTTATTTAGCGATGGTTGACTTTTGATGGATTAGAAGCCCTGTGAAGTCGCTATAATGTCTATTTCCGTGCGAATAGCATCAAAGAGGTCAAATAATGACTGACTAAAGAACTTGTCTCAGTACTTTGCTCCAAGCCCTGATATGGGAGCTTTAACATCATGCAGGGGAGACTAGCTACACCAATAGTTTTGATATTAAAATTTTTGCAAGATGGTTTTCTATTTATTCCAAGATTACCAGCTGGGTACATCATTGATGATGAACTTTATCAGAAGATTTTTTTCTGATTGCTAATGCAGCTCTTTTTCCAAGGTATACGGTCTCTTAAACAGAACTCAGCTTACTTTCTGGTATTAGATACGGATGATATACATGTACAACGAGGGCTTTTGTTTTTTCCCTTGGAAAGATCGATTTCTGAAACGCCTTGTAATTTCAGATTTAGATCGAATTTACGTTGGAAACAAAAAAGAATATTTATTCCCAATCATGAAAAAAATCTAACTCTGGATTTTAATAAAGTAACTTCTGTAGCTATCGCAGGAAAACAGTGGGTCTGGAAAATCTTATGCTTTGACGTACTTTTTAAGCTATGCTGAAAAATATTTTCGGACTTTAATTATTGTGGATCCTAAAATTTGATACACCTTCCAGGTGGGCACGGGAAAATGGGATTTCAGTTATCCATCCTCAACGAAATCGTTCAAAGTCAGATTTTGTATCAGAGATAAATGAAAATCTAAGCTCATGTTTGAATCTTATCCAAGAACGTCAAGAAATTCTCTATGATAATCCTGATCATGAGTTTAAGCATTTGACTATTGTAATAGACGAAGTTTTGGCATTATCAGAAGGTGTCAATAAAACGATAAAAGAGTCTTTCTTTTTCACTCTTATCACAAAGTTGCACTTCTCGGACGAGCGACTCTGAGTTCATACTTTTATTAGTTAGCCAACGTCTTTGATCACAACACAATCCCGGTTTCTGTTCGAGAACAACTGAATGTACTGATTCAGATTGGAAACATCAATAAGAAGACAACACAATTTCTGTTTCCAGATTTGGATCCAGAGGGTATTGTCATCCCAATTGGAAAAGGGTACAGGATTGATTCAAATCATTGATAATGAGCATCCTTATCAAGTTCTTCCGCTGCTTTATGTCCGACTTATTACACAAAGAAAGTGAATTTTGTAATGGAGAAGACATTTTTCAGAAGGCATTCAATCTATCTAGATATCTATTGGTATTTGTAATTCTTAACACTGTCTTGAGTATAACTTCTCGTCTTTTAATAATTTTTGTTTAATAATGAAGTTTTTCTAACAATTTCTATTCCATATCGATCAATCAATCGAACTAAGTATTTAATATTAGAATCGGCAATATCGTATTTCTTTGAAAGATTCTTTTTAAGCTTTCACCTTGTTTTCTTAATTGATAGATTTCTATTTTATCTTCATAAGTTAATTTCATTAGAAAACACCCCAAAAGTTAGATTTTTTTATGTCTAACTTTTTGGGGTGCAGTACTATGTACAGGATTTTAACAAATCTGTTACTGGCAGTATTGTTGATGTGAGAAATGAAAGTGTCATAGTTGTTCTAAAAGTATCCTACTTCTCAGCAATCACAACAAATTTTTAGAAGTATGGAATCACATATAAAGAAGAAATCTCGAATTACAATCCAAACTTTTATTTTTCATCTGCGGTGCGAATTGGGAATAAATTGTTTTACAAAGGTTCAAAAGGTAGTGAAAATAGAGTGTTTGACACACGTAGTGAATGTCAAATACACTCTATTTTCCAAAAATTTTTATTCCTATTGGGGCTACTACGACGCCCCAATACGGTAGTAATCACAATCAAAAAGGTTTGGTTGTTGCATTAAAATATAGTAATAGGAAAAAATGATGTTAAGCTACAAATCATCTAACAAATATTCCTCACTATTGAATAAAGGAGTCCCTATAAATGAATAATAGAAAAATTAAATTAATAAAAGAGGAAATTTTTATGACTAAAATTAGACGTGCTAGTAAGTGGACCTTCTTACTTTTATAAAGATAGTATGCCAGAAAAACTATCTAGACATTCTTGAACGTATGCGAACTCCATATGCTTTGAGTCCTTGGCATGACAAAGATGTAAACAAAGAAACGGGGAATTTAAGAAACCTCATAAACATGGTGTGCTATTCTTCGATTCTCTCAAGAGCTACTCTCAAGTTTCTGAATTGTTGACTGAAAATTTGAATACTCCAGCCCATATTGAGATTATGATGTCTCCATTAAAAATTAATTAGGATTCTCTTTTATCGAGAAAATCCAAGGCTTAGAAATATTGAAATATCAATATTTCTAAGCCTTATTCATCATAAAAATGGAGCCGAGGGAGTCGAACCCCTGTCCAAATATATCGACACAATCAAATCTACATTCATAGTTTATCGATTTAGAGTTTCGCTACTGATTAGCTGATAAACAAGCATCATCTTAAGCTAGCCCTGATCATCTCTGTTTCACTTAGACAGACGGAAAAGTGAACCGTATCCCACTAATAATGAGACCTGGACCCTGAGCATGGGCGATGCCGGACAGATCTTAGCTTTGCAGGTATTAAGCTGCGAAAGCTAAAGTGTTTGTTTGTTGTTTGTCAGTTATATTTAACTGTAACGTTTTTACGTAGCCGTAACCTACGAAATGCATTGAAAGCTCAACCTATACCTGTCGAATCCGTAACGACCCCGTATATTCTTTTATACTAACAAAAATTTAATCCTCACGCAAATGTTAACTATTCACTCTATCATGAATTTATCCTGAAAAATAAAACAGTAATTCATTAATAATAATTACTCCGACAAATGAAATCACTAAAATCAACAGTGGCACACGAATATCTTCTGCTCGAAAATCCCTTTATACACGACTACTACAAAATCTATCATCATTGTTAAAGAAAAATGCCCATCATCATATTCAAAAAAATTGATGCACAGCACCACTCCCTTTCTAACCAGTAAATTTCTAAACTACCATATCATCAAAAATAGTTCCTACAGTAATTAATCCACAAGCAATCAACGTTTTTAATTGTCAGCGTATCTTGTAAAAAGATAACTGCAGAGAAATACCGTTATGACAATACTTTAATTTATCAATTGCTGCAACTCTGCTACACTTCCTAATTGCAATGCTCGATAATAACATAACCAAGATGCTCCTGTGGCTAATCCTGATAATATTAAAATATCCAGCTCTTCTTACTAATCTCACTTAATCCAGATTGTTGATTCGTTACAAAATACTATCAACTATGACATTGCGACAACGACTACTGTTCTAACTGCCGTTGCCAAATTAGAATTCACCCATTAATTCCAATCTTCGCTAAAATTGAGGTTAATGCTGCAAAAATGCCGATAATAATGCAAATACCATCCACATATTCATACCTTCTTTCCTCTAGAAACTAGAAATGACTTTTCCAAATAGTATCGTCCCGGATCATCTGGCATTCTTGACTACTTTTTAGAAAAGTCATTTTTAACTTTCTTTTATTTTTCAAATAATGTCATTGGTAATAATGAGAATTCACGCTCTACTGCTTCTTTTCTCAATGCAAAATGACTTGTTTGGTTTTAATGCTTTCAAATGATATTGTCCATTTGAATATTCCACAATGTTTAAAGATGAATTATCAATCATATCTGACAATTTAAAAAATCAGGAATTAATTCATGTAAAATATTACGAATCGTCATTCCATAGCTAACAATTAGAATATGTTGATTCGTATCACGATGTTTATCGATTACTTTAATCAACCCTTGTTCTACACGAGTCCAAAACTCCATAAAGTTTTTCTCCAATATGGTCTGGATCCATTGCTTTTAATTTGATTCATCTCTTCTATGACATTTCTACCATCATTTTGATCAAAGGTACGTTGCAATGTTTTATACAAATTCGTCCAAACTTCTGTTGCATTTTGTCCTTCTAAACTTCCAAAACAAACTTCACGAAATTCTGGCATCATTTGTAAAGCTTTTAATTGATCTCTAAGGATGATCTCTTAATACTAATTGAGCTGTTTCAATTGTTCTTCTTAAATCACTTGTATACACTGCATGAAATGGAATATCTCTCATTCCTAATCCAGAACGGATGGCATCTAATCTACCTTCTTTTGTTAATGGAGTATCTGCCCATCCTTGAATTTTTATTGTATCGATTAAAAACTGTCTCGCCATGTCTCATGAAATATAATGTAACGCCTTTATCTGCCATGATATTTCCTCCTCAAAATCATTTGCTACTACCATTGTACTCAATTTTTGCTCAAAAAAATCATATATTTAAGATGAAAGTTTTGAAAATCCCAAATATCTGTTGCTAGACCTTCATAAAATTCCGGTTCGTGGCAAACCATTAAAAATACTACCCTTATATTCTTTTAAGGCACGTTTTAATTCATCTTTTGCATCTACATCTAAGTGATTCGTTGGTTCGTCCAACACTAATACATTTGATTCATCATTCATTAATTTACAGAAACGAACTTTTGCTTGTTCTCCCCGCTTAATACTTGAATTTGACTTTCAATATGTTTACTTTGTTAAGCCGCAACGAGCTAATGCAGCACGAACTTCTGGTTGAGTCATTGATGGGAAAGTATCCCAGATTTCTTCCAAGGCTGTTTTACGATTCCCTTGGGGAGTTTCTTGTTCGAAATATCCTAAGTCAATATAGTCTCCACGTACAACTTTTTCCTTCTAACGGTTTAATAATTCCTAATAAACTTTTTAATAAAGTAGTTTTTCCGATACCATTTGCTCCGACAATCGCAATCTTTTTGTCCACGTTCCATTTCTAAATTCAACGAACCCGTTAAAGCACGATCGTATCCAATGACTAATCCTTCTGTTTGGAAAATATAACGACCCTGGTGCACGAGAAGTTTTGAACTCAAATTTAGGTTTTGGTTTTTCGCCTGCTAGCTCAATCACTTCATTTTATCTAATTTCTTCTGACGTGACATTGCCATATTACGAGTAGCTACACGAGCTTTATTTCGATTGACAAAGTCTTTCAAATCTGCAATCTCTTTTTGTTGACGATTATAAGCCGCCTCTAATTGAGATTTCTTCATCGCATACACTTCTTGGAATTGATCATAATCTCCTACATAACGACTTAATTCTTGATTATCCATATGGTAAATTAAGTTGACAACACTATTTAAAAATGGAATATCATGCGAAATTAAAATAAACGCATTTTCGTACTCTTGTAAAATAACGTTTTAACCATTCAATATGTTCCACATCTAAGTAGTTCGTTGGTTCATCTAATAATAAAATATCTGGTTTTTCTAACAATAATTTTGCAAGTAAAATTTTCGTACGTTGTCCACCACTTAATTCACTCACATCACTATCCATACCAAATGCTACAACACCCAACGCACGAGCTACTTCATCGATTTTTAGCATCTAAAATATAAAAATCATGACTATCTAAACGCTCTTGAATTTCTCCAACTCTTCTAACATCGCATTCATAGAAACTTCATCTGCATCGCTCATCGCCATATATAATTCATTCATACGAGCTTCAGCAACAAATAAATCATCAAAGGCTTTTACGTAATACTTCTCGAACCGTCATTCCTTTTTCTAAAAACCGTATGTTGATCTAAATAACCAACCTTTACATTTTTAGACCATTCAATTTTTCCTTCATCTGGTTGAAGTTTCCCTGTTACAATATTCATAAAAGTGGACTTGCCCTCACCATTTGCTCCGACTAATCCAATATGTTCCCCTTTTAATAAACGGAAACTGACATCATTAAAAATTGCACGTTCCCCAAAACCCATGGGTTAATTTTTCTACATTTAAAATACTCATTGATTTTCTCCTTCAAATTTCTCTGGGTCATTGTATCATATTTATAATAGTAATATCAAAGTATAGACGGCAAATAAAGAGCAAAAATAATAAGAGAGTAACACTCTCCTATTATTTTTAAATATTACGCTTTTAAATTCCACTTCTATTCATAATTACTAAATATGAATTGATTTATAAATTTTAATGGCAGTATCTCACCGAAAAACCATATTTTTTCAAACAACAACTCTCCAGCTCCTGATAATCCCCAAGTATCAATTGTCAATGTTCTACCATTCATCCCAATATATTTTTCCCCAACCAAAAACTTGAAGCTGCCTCAATTACCATTCTCTTTTTATAGCAGTAGGAAGTATTTTTCTTTATAATCTAATGATTGTTCATCAAATATATTTTGAGATGGCATAGAAACTACTCGTACATATATTTCTTCTTTTTCAAGTTCTTTTTTTGTGATTCCAGAGCTAATGCGACTTCTGAACCTGTAGCAATAATAATCCCGTCTATTTCTCCTTTAGCTTCTGAGATTATATATGCTCCTTTATTTATTCCTTCTTCTGCAAACTCATTTGTTCCAACTAATACAGGTAAATTTTTGTCTCGTCAACACTAACATTGTAGGACGTTTTGTTTCATATAAAGCTCTTTTTCCATGCTGCATTTGTTTCATTACCATCTGCAGGTCGTATAACGTTTATATTCGGCATAGAACGAACGGAAGCTAATTGCTCAATCGGCTCATGCGTAGGTCCATCTTCTCCCACCGCAATAGAATCATGTGTCATAACATACACTACTGGTAATCCCTGCATTGCTGCCATTCTTATTGCAGGAAGTAAGTAATTCGAAAATACAAAGAATGTGCCACCATAAATACGAGTTCCTCCATGGAGTGCAATTCCATTCATAATTGCTCTCATTGCAAATTCTCGTACACCAAACCAGATATTCCTTCAATATAGTTATTAAATTCAAAGTCTGATTCAGTATCTATCATTGTTTTATTTGATGATGATAAGTCAGCAGATCCTCCCCAAAAATTCAGAAACTTGATTAGAAATTTGTTGGATAGCCTTTTGACTAGAAACTCTACTAGCCATTGATGTCCCTAATTTATGAGGTTCCAATTCAATTTTAATTTCTCTATTTTCAAAAAGAAAGCAGATATTCTTTTGCTAATTCTGGATATTTTTTCCTGATATTCTTCAAACATTTTTATTCCATAATAATTCTGCTTTTTTTCTCCACGTTTTTATACCTAACTCAAAAACATTCTAACACTTCTTTAGGCACATCAAATTCAGAATAATTATAGTCATATACTTTTTTATATGTTCAACCCCTTCTTTTTCCTAAAGGAGCCCCTGTGCACTGCAGATGTCCCTCTTTACTGCACCATAACCTATAATCGTTTTCACTTCAATCAGTGAAGGCTTGTTATCTTCTTTTTTTAGCAAGGTTGATAGCTTTTTCTATTTCTTGCAAATCATTTCCATCTTCAACTAAAATGTATTGCCAACCACTCGCTTCAAATTTTTGATTTTTATATCATCTGTAAAAAGTTTTCGAAGTAGGCCCATCAAGAGATATATTATTCGAATCGTATAGAAGAATCAATTTTTCCTAATTTAAGATGTCCAGCTAAACTAATAGCCTCTTGAGCTACACCTTCCATTAAACATCCATCTCCATGAAGCGCAAATGTATAATGATTTACAATTTCAAAATTATTCTTATTATATTTAGCCGCTAGATGTTTTTCTGCCATAGCCATTCCAACTGCATTTGCAATTCCTTGACCTAAAGGTCCCGTTGTTGCTTCAACACCATCTGTATGATTGACCTCTGGGTGCCCAGGAGTTTTTGATCCCTAATTTACGGAAATTTTTTTAAATCATCTATACTAACATCATATCCTGATAAATGTAACAGACTATAAAGAAGTGCAGAACCATGTCCTGCGGATAAAATAAATCTATCTCTATTAGTCCAATTACGACTTGTCTTAGGATTTACATTTAGAATTTTTATTCCACAGCACATACGCCATAGGCGCTGCACCAAGTGGAAGACCAGGATGTCCTGAATTAGCTTTTTCTATCGATTCTGCCGAAAGAACTCTGAGTGTATTAACTGCTAAACTATCTTTTTAAATCAAATCCCATTTAATATACCTTCTTTACATTAAATTTAACTATTCTTCAAACAATAAAATATTTCGTCATTTTCTTTTGTAAAAAATGTCCCTAAAAAGGGACATTCTTTTACTTAATAATATTCTTGATTCTTGTTGTAACGCCTTTTAAATTATAACATTCAGCATAATCACGAATTGGGCGTTTAATATGATCAATCACATAACGTTTTCCATCAATATTGTGCTTATTTAGATTTGAATATAATTTTTCAATTTCGATTTAACTTCAGAATCATTAAAATGTATAATGTCCAGCAATATCTAAAATTTCTTGTTGTAAAGATTTATCTCCATTAAGAATTTCTTGGACTGTAAGATTTACCTGTTCTCCTACCATCCATTTTTCTCCAACGTTCACTTTCAATTGCTTTGACTAATAAAACTTCTGCAATTTTTAGATGGTTCTTTAACTAACCCATACTCTACAAGTTTTTGCTCCACTTTTTGCTAGGTTCAAGTACGCACGTGTTTCTTCTGTTCCATATTGTGGAGCAACATTAGTTGCTGTAATAGATGAAGGAATATGCTCTAATAACGTTACATCATCTAAATAATCCCCATTATGTTCTTTTTAAACCGACTCCATATTTTTTAGCCATTTGAGCTAAATCATATGCATTTTTAAAATTAAAATGTCCTACTTGTTCCGTTTTTACGAGTTAATGTTCCTGTTTGTCCAACAATAAAAAGTAGGCATTGGTAATCCTTTATCTTCTAATTCAACTTTTAATCTAGTAATAAATGTTTCATATGTTTCAGTGGAAGTTAATCCTCCATTAGTTTCTTCTGTACCAACTTCATATCCAATAACTGGAAGGTTACGAGACTTACGTTCTTTTTCACAAAATTCAATTAACTCAACTGTTCTTTCTATAACAGTATCTAAAGGAATAACTTTCCCAATTTCAAAAAGGATCTTTCGTTGGGTCAATCATTAACAAATCAAAACCTGCTTCAATATCTCAATATATGATTGTTTACCTAAATTCATTGCTTCTTCAGTTGGTAAATGGTCATTTCTTTCTTTATCTCTTTGCCAAGGTCCCCCATGATCTCGACACAAGTAATACATATTATCATAATCAATTTCTTCTGCTACTTCTTGAACAGCCTTAGCAAAAAGTAAATTGATTCCAACCATTTACATATCCTCCACCTAATTCATCTAAATCTACCTGATTTCTACTCGCAATAAACATTACTGGATAATCATCTTCTTTAGATAATTCTAACGTTGCTTGAACGCAATTTTTTTAGACATTGGTCCAATTCTAATAACGTTGCTGATTCCCCTGTTTTTTTGTAACTCTAGCAACCCATTTACAACATTTTTTTAATTGAAAGTTTACTCATAATTATTACCTCTCCTCTTTTATTTCATTAATTCATCTTCAGATAAATTTGGTTTTTGTAAAATGTAGAATGGCTACAGAAACCAAAGTACCAATTAACATTGCAATAACATACCATAGTTTTTCCATTTACTACCGGAAGAATAATTAAACCACCGTGTGGAACTAAAAGCTTCAACATTATTTATCATCCCTAACGCTCACCGACAGCGCTACCAATAATAATTGCAGGTAATACACGTTTCATATCTTTAACTGCAAACGGAATAGCTCCTTCGGTAATCCCTATTAAGCCCATAAACAACGCTGACATTCCTAAATCTTTATCTTCTTTTTGTATATCTATCAATAATAGTTGAAATCGCCATTGCAAGTGGTGGAATAGCAACTGCAATACGGTGAGCCCCATTTGGTGAATAAATACCTTCTGCCATTAACGCTAAGGTAAAAGCTGTTGCAGTCTTATTAATTGGTCCCCCCATATCAATAGCCGTCATAGCACCAATAATTAATCCTAAAAGAATTGTTGAACCACCTTGCATTGTACTTAATGTGTTAACTAGCCAATTCATTGCAACACCAATTGGAACTGAAATAACATAAATATAAAACATACCTAACGTAAATACTGATAAAAATCGGAATAATAATAATTGGCATTAAAGTTCTAATAGTATTATTAACTTTCCATGTTTTACACCATTTAACAAAATAACCTGCTAAAACCCCTAAAAGCATTGCACCTAGAAATCCAGTTTTTACTTTTGCCTCACCTATTGGATTATTCGCAATATAACCTAAAACCATACCAGGAGCTAAACCTGGTTTTCCTGCAATTGAATATGCAATGTACCCTGCTAAAAATAGGAATCATTACTGAAAAATGCCCCAACACCAATATCAAGCATATTCTTCATAAATTGATTAGTTGTTTCCATTCCTCCCTCTCCTGGTTTCCCTGTTGCAAGAGACAAAGCAATAAACACCCCACCTGCAACAACTGCAGGTAACATATAAGAAACACCTGTATTAAAAAGCTTTTTGTAACTCCTTCATAACTTTATAATCCATGATAAATCCCCCATTAAATAGACTCAATCTGATCGATCATTGCTCCTGGATTTCTAATTGCCTCTCCAGGTTCAATGTATAATACCTTTCAGCATTTTTCTTTTTTCTTCAAATCGATCTTGTCCTTCAATTTCTACAGCAATTGCTAAGATAACAACATCAGCTTCATCAATAACATCTTGTTCTAGTTCATTTTCAATCCCCATCCCACCTTGAGTTTCAACATGTACTTCATATCCACGTTTTAAACACTCTTTTTCAATAGCTTCCTGAGCCATATACGTATGTGCTATCCCTGTAGGACAAGCAGTTACTGCTACAATTTTCATAATTATTCCTCCTTTTTGTTCCTATATTTCTATAGAATTTAATAATTCATATATTTGTTCTGCATCAGAAAAAGTCTTTAACTTATCTCTAAAATGCTCATCTAATAATTTTTGCTAACCTCAGATATAAATTTTTAAATGTAATTTTTCATTTCCAGTTGCAGGTACCCCTATTTTGAAAAATTAATTGTACATCGTCCTCATAACCTTCAGTCCATTTAAATTTATTTTGCGTTCTTAAAAAGCAATAAAAGGGTTGTAAGACAGTATTTGATTTTTCCATGTGGAATTGCAATGTCATATCCAATTGCAGTTGGAATTTCGTATTCTCTTTCCATAACTGCTTCATAAAATGTATTTTTCATCATCAATATAATGATTCTCTTTTAATTTGTTTGCAAAAATTTAATAATTTGTTCTTTATCAACTTTAGGTTCATCTAAAAAGATTAAATTTCTATTTATAATTTTACTTTCTTCCATAAAAGTATATCCTCAACCTCCTTACTCGTTTTCACTTGTCTCAATTGTTTTAATATTTGTTCATCACTAATAAGATTATATATATTAGAAATAATTTTTGTTAGATGAATATCGTCTTGAGCAATTCCTATCATAAAAACTAAATTAATCTTATAATCTTTCCAATGAATTTTCTTATCTAGCTTTACGATAGTAATAAAACTCTTTCTCACATCCTTCGTTTTCCCATGAGGAACAGCTACACCCTAATGGTAAATCAGTCCTCCTAAATTCTCACGCTCTGATAAGCTATTAAGGGAAAAATCATTTACGTAACCTTTTTCAATTAATTTTTCCTGTTGTTTTGAAATAGGCTCTCTCGATTATTCATCGTCTCATTAACAAATATCAAATCTTGTTTAATAAACTCTTTTTAAACAATCTAAATTGGCTTTTTCTTATCTAATGATTTATTTTTATTAAACAAAAATTTTTAAATCATCATCACTTATTAACGGTGAAACAAGATATGCCATTCTTAAGTTTTTAGGTATCTTTACTGTACTTAATATTAAATCATAAGAATTTAAATCGAGTTCAAAAAGCTTCAGATATTGAAGCTATCTCAATCCTATCAAAAAGATGGTGATACTGTTTTTAATTTTGTTTTATTAAAAAGCTCAGAAATTTACAATTCCTGTTGGACATATAACAAGAATTTTTCTTCCCTTCTTTTAATTTTTCAATAGATAGTTGGAAATATAAAGTTAAAAATGCATTTTCATCTTCATTTTATTTTACTTATATTTTGAGGTAATATTTCTTCTAAAATTATCCATAGAATATTATATGTGATTGAATATTCTAATTTAATTTGTTCTGAAAAAGGATTTTTCACTACTGTTTGATATTTTAATCTTGAAAGCATAGCCGGTATATGTTGATGTAACTGTTTTTAACAATACATCATCTTTATAAAAATCAATATTCATCGCTTTAGAAACTTGTTTTACTAAATCATTAATAAAATTGTTATCTACTTTTTCTTGAGGTAATTCTTCAAACCTATAATTCAACAAAAGTAATGATAAATATTGAACATCTTCGTTAGTATAATTAAAAATGCAATCGTAATGATGCTTTATGCAATATTTTTACAGCACTATCAATATAGAAAAGAGTGTTGAAAAATAATCAACTGAATTTTTCAACCAAAGTAATATGTCTGTCATTCTTTAATTGATATACTAATACAATTAAATATCTAGGAAATATTCTATATACGCATCAGAAATAGCGTTTACATTTTTCTTCACAAAGCTATAAAGTATACTATTACAAACAAATACAACATCCCTAGAATAGTATTCTGATAATAAAACCAGTTTATTATTATCATCTAAATTTCTATCTTCCATCTCAGAAATGATAAATGAATTAAAGTTCACCATCACTTTAATCATTTCCTCCGTACTACATTTATCTAGTCAGTACCTAAGTGATAAAGCTACCAAATTAACATTGAGTGTCTCTAAATAAAATCTTTTGAAATTACTCGTATATCATTTTTGAATTGATGTTGTACTTGTAAAATACTCCTCTGCTAATCCAAAAAAAGTTATACTTTGTTGATCGAAAATAATTTTTTTCATAATTTCAATTCGGCGATTTTTAATATTATCAATTTCAAAAATCAGATATATCGTACTCTTGGTTTTAGTTCTTTTTAATCTTATCCCAAGACCTCTTTTTCTATCTATTTTAAAACCTTCACTTTCTATAACTTTCAATTCCGTATGAAGAGTTCTCTCTGATACTCTAAACAATTAGCAACTCGTGCAACAGTCTGATAAGTTTCTAAATTACTTAGTATTTCAACTAATTTCAACTGCCTCTTAGTTAACATCAGTACACCTCTTTTCATAAACTCAATAGCTATATCATTTATGTTTTAAATTATATTCAGGATTTTTCCTGTAAATGACAAAAATTGCAGAAACTTTCTGCAATTTAATGTATCTTCATTAATTTATTCATATATTCTATTAGATAAAATAAAAATACTTTGCCATAAAAAGCAAAGTATTTTTCCCTATACATACGCAAATTGTGCATGATATAAATTAGCGTAAATGCCATTTTTCTTCAATAATTCCTCATGCGTACCATCTTCTGCTAAACCATCTTCTGTTACTACAATAATGCGGTCTGCATGTTGAATCGTTGCTAATCTGTGCGCAATAATAAAAGTCGTTCTTCCTTTTGCAAGTTCATCAAAGGATTGTTGGATAAATTTCTCCGTTTGCGTATCTAATGCACTTGTCGCTTCATCTAAAATTAAAATCGAAGGATTTTTTAAGAAAATACGAGCAATCGATAAGCGTTGTTTTTGCCCGCCGGATAGTTTTACCCCACGTTCCCCGATTTGAGTATCCAATCCAAATTCTAAATCATCGACGACTTCTCTTAATTTCGAACGCTCAATGGCTTCTTCTACTTCTTCATCTGTTGCATCTAATCGTCCATACAGAACATTTTCACGAATCGTTCCATTAAATAAAAATACATCTTGTTGAACAATTCCAATTTGACGTCTTAACGATTGCATTGTAAAGTTTCGAATATCTTGCCCATCGATTAAAATTTCTCCCTCTTGTAATTCATAAAACCGAGGTAATAAATTCACCAATGTTGTTTTTCCAACCCTCAGAAGGGCCTACAAACGCAACGGTTTTCTCCCTTCTTCACATCCATTGAAACATGTTCCAAGACTGCTTTATTTTTTCTTCATATCCAAAACTTACATTGCGATAAGAAATATCTCCTTCAAAATGAGGAGCTTCGAATGCATCAGGTCGATCTTGAATATCCGGTTCAATAGCCATTAATTCTTGATAACGACGGAATCCAGCAACCCCTTTTGGATATAATTCAATCATCGAATTCATTTTATCAATAGGTCGAACAAAAACATTTTGCTAGTAAAATATACCCCACTAATTCTCCCGCAGTAAGTTGTCCTGTAACAGTAAAATACGAACCTAGCATTAACGTAAATAAATTAATACTACGCATTAATAAATAATTAAACGAACTACTTGAACCCATTGTTTTTATAAAACTGAATTTTATTCGTACGATATTCTTGAATCAATCCTTCAAATAATTGTTGTTCATGTTCTTCATTGGCAAAAAAGCTTTTACGACACGCATCCCACTTAAAAACATTTTTCCAAACCAGCAGAATAGTGAGCTAATCCTTTATAAATTTGACGATTAATAGATGACATTTTTCGATTGAAAACTGCTAAAGCAATCGCTAAAAATGGAACAAACACTATCGTCCATAAAGCTAGCGTTGGTTGAACTTGATACATCAATACAAACGAACCAATTAACGTCATAATAGCAATAAATAATTCTTCCGGGCCATGATGCGCTAATTCACTAATATCAAATAAATCACTTGATAAACGGCTCAATAATTCACCAATTTTCATATTATCAAAAATGAAAAATGATTGTTTTTGAATATGCGCAAATAAATTTCTTCTCATATCCGTTTCAATATTAATGCCTAATAAATGCCCTGAAAGCTACGACAATATAATTTAATACGGTAGAAGTCGCATATAAAAGCACTAAACTAAATCCTACTACAAGGATAATTCCAACATTTTTGTTGTGGTAACACTTCATCAATGACACGATGAACCATTACGGGAAAGGCTAATTCTAAAATTGCCACAATAACCGCACAAGTAAAGTCTAGTAAAAATAATTTTCGATACGGTTTTATAATATTTTAATAAATTCTTTCAACATCTACTAACTCTCTCCTTTTTGCATAATGCATGCTACTCCAGTCTTTCCATTTATAAACTAAATGTCCATATAAAACTGTTAAAGCATTCGAAAGTAACATCGCAATCCAAATACCAGTAGCTCCTAACTCTGTTAGACTTCCTAATATCCAAATAATTGGCAAACGAGCAACCCATAAACGTCCAATTGACATATTCATTGAATATTTTTGTTGCGCTACAACCTTGGAAAAATCCACTATATGCAGAAAACATCCCCATAAAGAAAATAATGAACGCTGTATAATATAAATATTCAACCGCACTATTCCAAAGAATCGTATCCGTTACATCTTTAATAAAAAATATGCAGTAAAGCATCTTGCCACATAAAAATAGCGACACTTCCAAGTCCAGAAATGAGTAATACCCAAATCAATGCTCGTTTGAAAATCGCATGAGCTCGGTCAAATAATCCAGCTCCCATATTTTGCCCAATAATAGCAGTTAAAAGCAGATCCAATTCCCATTTGCGGTTGAGTTAAAATATCTGAAATACGATTGACCATTGAATAAGCTGCAAGAACAGAAGTCCCGTATGACTGAATTAATCCATTTAATACAGTAAAAACCAAATGCTGCTCCCCCATATCCAAATGCAGAAGGCCATGCTACTTGTAAAAAATTTTACGAATAACAGATGCATCATAATCTACTTCATATAATGGAACATGAATAATGGATTCTCTTCTAGTAGCCATAATCGCTAAAAGCCATAATATAATTTTTCGCAATTACCGTTGCCCAAGCAGCTCCTTCAATCCCCGCATTTAATCCAGGAATTTGTGTAAAAGGAATCGTTGCAAAAATAAACATCGGATCTAATAAGACATTCGTGATAGATGAAATAGTACTTACAACTGTAATTACTCTTGTTCTACCTTGCGCATTCAGCAATGCTTGGTATCCAAAATAAGCAAAATCAAAAATAATCCAATAAAATTAATTTTTAAATACGCAGTCGACTTCTCATAAAAGACGCCACTAGCTCCCATCCATTCTACAAATTGACCAGCAAAAATATAGCCAATCGTTGATAATAGAAAGCCAAAAAAACAAACGTTAACGCCATTGTATTCCAAGTGTATTTCTTCACTAATTTTAAATCATTTGCTCCAAAAATATTGCGCAATGAGAGCCGTTGCTCCAACACTAATTCCCAATCCTATTGAGATAAATAAAAAAATTTAACGGCCAAATAAACGCAGTCGCTGCAAAATCTTCAGCAGACAACTGAGCTACATACAATCCATCCGTTAAATTATATAAAGTTCGAATTAAATTATTAATCATTAAAGGAGTGGCAATCGTTAAAATGACTCGATTAATATTTCCACTCGTTATAAAAATTTTTGTATGCTGTTTCTCCATTTTTAATCACCTTTAACAGTATACAAGATTTTTGAACTATTAAGGTAGTATTATGGTAATTCTATGAAATAGAGAATAAAAGAACAATGGATTTTTATAGTAGTAAACACATGAGATCGCGAGGGCTGAGACGTCCTTTGCTACTATATCAAAAACCTCATCACATACGCTCTCCTGTAAGCTCACGAAAAAGAGAAATAGATTTTTTTATAGTAGCAAGCACATTAGAGCCACCGGGAGGGCTTACTAATGTTAGGAAAAATTTGAGACCTAGGCTCAAATTTTAGCCATGAAAACCACAGGGCTGCTGCCGTCCTTTACTACTATCCAAAAAAATCCATTTCTTATACGTACTCCCATAAAGTCACGAAAAAGAGAAATGATTTTTATAGTAGCAAGCACATTAGTAGCTACCTGGTGGCTACTAATGTTAGGAAAAAATTGAGACCTAGGCTCAAATTTTAGCCATGAAACCGCAGGTTTGCTGGCGTCCTTTGCTACTATTAAAAAATCAATTTCTCTTCTACTTCAAGAAAAAGGCCAAGCATCGCTTGACCTTCCAATTACTTTTCTCGAAATTACTTTTTAGTTTCTTTGAAAACAACGTGTTTACGTAATTTTTGGAGAATATTTTTTTAATTCTAAACGTTCTGGGTTGTTACGTTTGTTTTTGCTTGTTAAGTATAAACGTTCACCTGTTTCAGCACATTCTAATAAAATGTTGATACGCATGAATGACACCTCTCATTTCCAAATAGATTCAATAACTCATCGATTTTTACGATTTGCCTGTTTATAATAACAAAATCCTACACATTTGTCAACAGCTGTTGCTACAAATTCGATATATTTTCTTTAAGAAAACTCCCATTTCTCAAATATGTGAATTTCTATTTTTGAGACAAACAATTCTATTATTCCGCCAATTTTTCCTTAATACTTTCTACATAGTGATATGTTTCGTTTCCTGCAATTCCACCATCACCAACAGCTGTTGTAATTTGTCTTAAATGTTTTTGACGTACATCCCCTACTGCATAAATACCCGGAATGCTTGTTTCCATTTTTTCATTTGTGATAATCCAGCCTTCTTCATTTGTAATTCCTAAATCTTTAAACGGCTCTGTCAACGGTAATAATCCAACATAAATAAATACTCCCGCAGCTTCTACTTGAGAAAGTTCCTGAGTTTGAGTATCTCTTAATGTAACATGAGTCACCTTTTGCTCATCTCCTGAAATTTCTTCTACAGCTTTATTCCATAAGAAGTCCATTTTTTCATTCGCAAATGCACGATCTTGTAAAATCTTTTTGTGCACGTAAGGCATCTCTACGGTGAACAATCGTAACTTTATTAGCAAATTGTGTTAAATAAGTTCCTTCTTCAACGGCAGAATCTCCTCCACCGATGACTAATAAATCACTACCTTTGAAGAAAGCTCCATCACACACTGCACAATAAGAAACACCTCTTCCAGCATATTCCTCTTCACCAGGAACCCCTAATTTACGGTGATAAGAACCAGTCGCAATCACTACTGCATAAGCGGCATAAGATTTTTCCCTGCATGAACAATACGTAAATCTCCATCCACTTCAATACCACTTACATTGCTATATGCATATTCTGCACCAAATTGCATTGCTCCTTTATACATATTGTCTGCTAAATCTGGTCCACTAATATTTGAAAATCCTGGGTAATTTTTCTACGTCAGAAGTATTTTAAAAAGTTCTCCACCAGGAACTCCTTTTTTCTAAAATTAATGTTTTTAAGTTCGCACGTGAAGCATATAATGCCGCTGTCATCCTCAGGTCCAGAACCAATAATAATCACATCATAAATTTTTTTCTTTCTTCCATTATCGAATCTCCTTTACCTTTAGTTATAAAAGAAGACTGAACAAAAACTACTGCCTAGTTGCAACTTTTTGTTGTTCAGTCCTTTTTATTGTCTATTCTATTTTATTATTTTTTTCTTTTGATTCAACAACTTTCTTGCTTGAAGTTTTACCTTCTAATTGATGAGCTAAATCAATAATATAATCTTTTAATTCATCTTTAATTTCTGGATGCTCTAATCCGAACTCGATACTTGTTGTCATATAACCAAGTTTATTTCAACATCATATCTTGTACCTTCAAATTTCTTCGCAAATACACGTTGAGTTTGGTTTAATGTATCAATCGCATCTGTTAATTGAATTTCTCCACCTGCTCCTGGTTTTTGATTTTTCTAAAATATCAAAAAAATTTCAGGCGTTAATAAGTAACGACCAATAATCGCTAAATTACTTGGTGCATTTTCTGGTTTTTGGTTTTTCTACAAAGTGACGAACATTATATAAATCATCAGCAACTTTACTTTCTGGTTCAATAATTCCGTATTTATTTGTATCTTCCATTGGGATTTCCATTACTGCAATATTTGAAGCATGAGTTTTTTTCATATCCTTCAATTAATTGTCTTGTTAACGGTACTTTTGCTTTTGACAATATCATCTCCAAGCATAACAACAAATGGATCTCCACCAACAAATGCTTTCGCTTGTAAAACTGCATCTCCAAGTCCTTTAGGATAAGATTGACGAACAAAGTATAATTTAATTCCTGTTGTTTCTTGAACTAACTCAAGCAATTCTTTTTCCCTTTTGATTCCAAATTAGATTCTAATTCAATATTTGAATCAAAAATGGTCTTCAATTGGACGTTTACTCTTTCCAGTAACAATTAAAATTTCTTCAATTCCTGAAGCTAATGCTTCTTCTACAATATATTGAATCGTTGGTTTATCAACAATTGGTAACATTTCTTTTGCCATCGCTTTTTGTTGCTGGCAACAAACGTGTCCCCTAATCCAGCTGCCGGAATAACTGCTTTTTTTACTTTTTTTCATTGTGATACCTCCATTTGTTCTTGATGTGATTTTAATGATACTTCCGATTTTTCTCTTTCCATCAATTGTAAAACTTCTGTTTTAATATTTTTCCCATTGTATAAAATATTGTAAACAGCGTTTGTAATCGGCATTTCAATCCCTTTTTCCTGGGCTAATTTATAAGCTGCTTTACAAGTTTCAACACCTTCAACAACCATTCCCATATTGGCTAAAAAATATCGTCTAAAGATTTTCCTTGACCTAATTGATCTCCTGCTCGCCAGTTTCTTGAATGAATACTTGTACAAGTTACAATTAAATCACCCACTCCACTTAATCCGATAAAAGTTAGTGGATCTGCTCCAAAAAGCAATTCCTAAACGACTGATTTCTGCTAAACCACGAGTCATTAAAGCTGCTTTAGCATTATCTCCATAGCCCAGTCCATGTAAAGCACCTGCACCAACTGCATAACATTTTTTTCAATGCGGCTCCTAATTCCACGCCAATAACATCCATATTCGTATATACTCTAAAATAAGAATTGCTAAATAATTGTTGGACAATTTTTGCGGATGATAATTCAGTACATGCAGCAGTAATCGTTGTTAAATCCTTTTTAGCAACTTCTTCCGCATGACTTGGTCCAGAAAGTACGACAATATCTTCATATTTTTCTTCAGGTAATTCTTGTTTTAAAATTTCAGAAATTCTAAGATAACTTTCTTGTTCCAATCCTTTACTCGCATGAATAATCACAGGATTATTTTTCTAATAAAAGGAGCTACTTGTTTTCAGCTACTAAACGAATAACTTTAGTTGGAGCTACAAACAGAATTGCATTTGCCCCTGATAGTACTTTTTCTAAATCTGTTGTTGCATAAATTTCTTCATTTAGAATGACTTCTGGTAAATATTGATGATTTGTATGGTTTGTATTAATTTCTTCAATTTGAGAAGCATTATTTCCCCATAAACATACATCATGACCATTATCTTTTAAAAACCATAGCCAATGCTGTTCCCCAAGAACCCGCTCCTAAAATTGCAATTTTTGTTTCATAAACTGACTCCTTTAAATCCATAAATCCGATGATTTTGGATCATCAACGGATACATAAGTAGGTCGCTGCGGATGATTTTTTCTTTGCATCCATATCCAAACAATTGCTCCAATGACTAAGACTAAAGATAATGCTTGAGAAATACGAATCACTCCAAACAACCATAAACTATCTGTACGCATTCCTTCAATTACAAAAACGACCACATCCATACCAAATCAGATAAGTCGCTGCAATTTCTCCAACTTTAATAGGAGCTTTTCTTCTTAGTACTAGTAATAAAATAACTCCTAAAAGCAGACCATAAAGATTCATATAAAAAGTTGGATGATAATAAACACCATTAATATTCATTTGTTCTATTATAAAACTTGGCAAATGAAGATTTTTCTAGAAATTGCCTTGTAACTTCTGCTCCATGAGCTTCCTGATTCGTGAAATTTCCCCAACGTCCAATTGACTGCGCTAATAGGACCACTGGTGCTAAAAATATCTAATAACAAAGTAAAGGAAACTTCTTCCTTCTTACAAAAACCAATACGTTGTTAAGGCTCCACCAATTAATCCACCATAAATGGCAATACCACCTTCCCAAATTTTTAATAATATCAATCGGGTTAGCAATATAATGCTTCCATTCAAACAAAAACATAATAAAATCTTGCTCCTAAAAAGGCTAATGGAATTGCCCAAAATACTAAATCAACTACAAAATCTTTACGAAATCCTTTTTTAGTAGCTTCTCTATCTGCTAGAGTAGCTGCAATATAAATGGCAGTTGCAATAATGATACCATACCAACGAACTTGTAAGCCACCAATTTCAATAGCGATAGGATTAATCGTTTGAAGTAAAAATTCATTCATACAATCGCCTCCTATTGTTCGCTGTTTTCAGCGATTAACTGCTCTAAACGTTCTGTGAATGTTTTTGTAGCATCAAATCCCATCGCACGGAAGTTCATCGCAGCAACTTCTAAAATGATAGAAACATTTCGCCCTGTTTTCACAGGAATTCTCATTTTCGGAATGCTTACTCCCATCACTTCAGTTGTTTCAACAGCTCTTCCTAAACGGTCATATTGTTTATCTGGTGTCCAGTTTTTCCAAATGAACTAATAAATCCACTTGTTTTTGAATCCAAAAATAGCTCCTGCACCAAATAAAGTCATTACATCAACAATTCCGATTCCACGAATTTCAATTAAATTATTTAAAATTTCAGGAGCTTCACCGACAAGGGTTAATTCATCATGTTGGTATAATTCTACTCGGTCGTCGGCTACTAAACGGTGACCTTTTTAGAACTAATTCTAATGCTGTTTCAGATTTTACCAACACCACTTTCTCCAGTAATCAACATTCCGATTCCGTAAACATCTACTAATACCCCATGCATTGACGTACGAGGAGCTAATCTACTTTCCAAATAGTTTGTGACACTACTCGATACATGAGTCGTTCTTAATTTGCCTGTAAAATTGGGATTTTTGCTTCCTCTGCAGCTTCAATCAATTCTTCAGGAGGTAATAATTTCCTAGCAACTACAAAGCACGGTGTTTCAGGTGTACATAATCGACGCATTGTTTTTAATCTTGTACGTGAAGATAATTGTTCTGCAAATGATAATTCAGTTCTACCTAATAATTGTATTCTTTCTGATGGATAAAAATTAAAATATCCTGCTAATTCTAATCCTGGCCTTGAAATTTCACTAGTGGTAATTTCAGATTTAAATATTCTAAACCATATAATGGCTTCAAATGAAGTTTGTCAGCCAGTTTTTCTACTGTTACGATTGATTTTCATATCATCCCTCATTTTCTACTTATTCTAGTTTTATCATACCACATTTTTACACTTCTCGGGTAATTCTACGCCCTAAACTTTATAGATTCTCTAACACTTTCCTTACCACAGATGACTGAAACAAAAATGACTCTCCACAGTAACTGTTTATTACTACTCATGAAAAGTCATCTTTTATACTAATAATATTCTTCTTCCTTGAAGAAATTTTCAACAAATTTTTCTGAAAAATATTTAATAACACACTGACAACGATTAACATCCAAAATGATGTCACGTGAATTCCTGGAACTATTCCCCATCATTAACCAAAGTATTAGCGCATTAATAATTAACATAAACACACCAAAACTTGCAGCAATTAATGGAATAAAAGGCAATCATCAAAAATTGGTCTCACGACAACATTTAAAATGGATAAAACAACCGCCGCAACAAAGTCTGATCCCCAATTAGTAACAACAAATTGAGGAAGCAGTGCTGCAATGACCATAAATCCAACTGTGTTAATAGCGATTTTTTTCTTAAAAACATTTACCTAAAAGTCACTCCAATCAGAATCGTCTTCTTCTACTTTTCGAGCTTTCTTTTCTTGGGTGCTTGTAAGAATCATAATAATAGTTGTAATTTCTTGGTCTTTTTCTGAAGGAATAATTATCACAAGTAAAATATATAATAAGATTGGCATTCCTGACCATAGTAACAATACAAAGATGACTCTTAAAAATACTTACGTCAACGTCTAAATATTCTGCAATTCCCACCAATAACCCTGCTAGTATACGATTATCTTTTTGACCGTATTAATCTTTTTCTTTTCTAGTTCTCTCCTCTTTACGAATTTATCTCTATTGTACCGAATTTAATGTCACACTTCCAGTCGTTGTTTTTCCCTGTAATTCTAACAGGAACCGTTTCTTTTTGTTTTCTTAAAAACAACTGAATGACTTGTCACTGTTTTTCATGTTTAATCACTTCGTATTGTGCATCATCATAATGTAATTTTTCCTAGTGATGTACCTAAAGTTGCTTCTAATTCTAATGATTCTGGTACATCTAATTGTACATTTCCATTAACCGTTTTAGCCATAATTTGTTTGGCATTTGGTGAAACTTTTTCACTTTAATTGAACCATTAACTGTTTTTAGTGGCACTTTCTGCTTCTGCATCAAAAAAATAATATTCCCATTTGTTCCATCTAAAATAGTATCTTTGAATTGTCCATCTAATTGTTTAATCGTTCCATTTTTACTTGTCAGTTCTAACATAGTTCCACTCACATTTTTAACAGAAACTTCACCATTTTGTGATTCTGCATAAAAATCTTTTTCCCGTGAAATCTTTCATTCGAATTCCACTATTCAACCCTTTAACACTAACATAATCATACTCTTTTTCTGGGAAAACAAAAGTCACATCTGCATAAACTACTTGGAATAAAGAATTTAAATGTATCGTTCTCTAGACTAACATTCAATCGCTCATTTATATAGTTTTCAATTTCTTCTTCCGTTTCAAATTCTTCATTTAATCGAAATTCTCCTTCAATCGTTACAGTTGATTGAGGAGCAGTTTTCATTTTGATATCACCATTTGCCACTTTGATTTCAACAATACCAATCTCGCCAAACTCTTCTTCAAAGGCATAAGAATGAGTTGTTTTATAGAAAAATGGAGACATCGTTGAAAAACTTGGATGATCTTTAATCGTAACACTTACATTACGAGCTGTTTCAGCAGCTGCTTTAGCAAATTGACCTGCAAATCGTCCAATGATTCCTCCTAATTGTGATAGAGAATCACTTGTTGTTTGTTGCCAATCTGTTTCTTCAATTTTTGTTTGGTTTTTAATTTTCATCGAATTCTTCTTTTTCAATCGTTTCATTTCATCTTGTGCTGCTTTTTCTCTTCTTCTAAACTTCTTTGTTGAGAACGTAAGACTTCTAATTCTTCATTAAGTCTTTGTAATTCCATTTCTTGTTCTACAGTTAGTTTATCAAGAGCTTTTGCTGTATGAAGTTCTTCGATTCGTTCTTCCTTTTGTTTCACTTGTTGAGTCACTTGGTTTAATGTTTCAAATTCTTTATCAAATTCACTTGAAAAATTTGTGACAACAGATGCGATACTTTCTAAAACTGTATCGAATCGTTTTTCATCTTCTTTTGGTAAGTGGATGCATCTTTTTCTCTTGCTCACTCACTTTTGAAGCTCCCCTTGATTTTTCCAAGCTCTTCTAATAAAGAAATTGCTTTCTTGCGAGCTAATCATCTACTAAATCTAAAATACGTTCTTTTTCATTCATATCAGATTCCTCCATTCATTTTTCTAATATCATTTACAAGTCTATTATGCTTTTTCCATTTTTAGATGTCATAGGTCTTAAGTTTGATTCTTAAAAATATTTTTTGTGTATAGTCTTCCTTCTATGCTAAAATAAACCTACTATATTGAGTGAATGTAGGAGACTTTATGGCGATTGAGTTAAAAACCACATGAAAGACTAGATAGATTAGAACGAGAAAATATTGATATTATCCAAAGTTCAGAAGTGTTTTTCCTTTTCAATTGATGCGGTATTATTAAGTGATTTTGCTACTATTCCTCATCAAAGAAAAGCAAGCATTGTAGATTTATGTACAGGAAATGGAGTCGTCAGCTTTTTACTCAGTGCTAAAAAACAAACAATAAAATTCTAGGCGTTGAATTACAAGAAGCATTATGTGATATGGCAAATCGAACAATTCAACTCAATCAATTAGAAGAAAAAGTAGAAATAATCCAAGCAGATGTTCGAGAAATTACAACGATACTAAAGAAAGACTCGATTGATTTTTATTACATGTAATCCTCCTTATGAAAATTACAGAACAAGCTCTAGTCAATCAAAAAGAAGCTTTCACGATTGCTCGTCATGAAATTCATCTACCGTTAGAAGAATTATTACAAAATATATCTGGATTACTAAAAATGAAAGGAAAAGCCTTTATCGTTCATCGCCCAGATCGTCTCACGGATATTTTAACAATAGCAAGAGTCTACCGACTAGAACCAAAACGAATTCAATTCATTCATCCAAAAAGAAGGAAAAGAAAGTAATATTGTCCTCATTGAACTGATAAAAGACGGACAACTGTGGCGTTCGTATTTTACCACCGATTACTATTTTTGATGAAAAATAATCAACATACGGATAAATTAAAAGAAGTATTATGGGGTTAATGAAATGGGAACACATTTTTATATATGTTGCCTTATGTAAAGATCACACTTTATATACAGGATACACAACAAACTGTAGAAAAAGAATCATGGCTCATAATAATGGAACAGGAGCTAAGTATACAAAAACAAGACGCCCCATTACCCTATTATATGCTAAAGAATATGCTACAAAATCTGAAGCGCTGAAAGCAGAATATGCTTTTAAACAACAAACACGTAGCCAAAAATAAACTATTTAACCGGGCAAGGTGTGAAAAATAAGAAAAACAACCAAGCCTATCATTCAATTATTACAACAGGAGGAACTGTCATGAGAAAAAAGAGTTTTGAAGAATCCCCTTATGGGAAACTATACTTAATTCCTACTCCTATTGGGAATTTAGACGATATAACTTTTCGTTCAATTAAAACATTACAAGAAGTCGATTTTATTCTTTGCGGAAGACACAAGACATACTCAGAAATTATTAAATCATTATGAAATCCAAACTCCTCAAAAAGTTTCCATGAACATAATACACAGGAACGGATTCCCTCTGTTATCGAATGGTTAAAAAGAAGGGAAAACTATTGCTCAAGTCAGTGATGCCGGAACTCCTTCGATTAGTGATCCAGGATTTGAACTTGTTCAAGCTTGCATTCAAGAAGGAATTACGGTTATTCCATTACCGGGTGCTAATGCTGCGATTACTGCACTTATTGCATCAGGATTAGTTCTCAACCATTTTATTTTTATGGATTTCTTCCTAGAAAGAAAAAGGATCGAGTGGCTGAGTTAACTGCTTTATCGAGTCATAGCGAAACAGTCATTTTTATATGAGTCTCCTTATCGATTAGATGATTGTTTTAGTCTTATTGCTCAAGTTTATGGTGAAGAAAAAGAAGTCGTTTTATGTAGAGAATTAACGAAAAAGCATGAAGAATTTATTCGTGGAACGGCTTTAGAATTGAAAACTCTATGTGCGGAAGAAGAATTAAAGGCGAATGTTGTATTTTAATTGGGACCACTCGTCCAGAAGAAGTAACAACTAGCGTTGCAACGGAAGAAACTGCTTCTTGTGAACATTTAAGTTTAGAAGAACAAGTTCAATGGGCAATGGAACACCAACAACTTTCTCAAAAAGACGCTATTAAATGGTGCAAAACAAAACCAACTAAAAACAAGACGTTTATAAGTTGATTCATCAAGAATAAATTGACGTAAATAAAACGAGAACAGACTTCCTTTAGTTGCAAGGTCGCCAGCAGCCAGCTAATGCTGTCTCATGGCTAAATTTCGAGCCTTGGTCTCGAAATTTCCCCTATAATATTATCCAATATACCTATCGGATAATATTATTTTTGCTACTAAAAAGTCTGTTTAGCTTTATTATTATTATTATTAGTCTTTTACACAAAACACAAAAAGACTAATAAATCATCATGAACAGAATTAATACTTGCACATATTTTAGGATAACTCTTATATATGTTTTTCCAGAAACTCCTTAAACTTCTTTATAATCCTCTTTGTTTCAATGATTTCAACAATACATTATAGTACCCAGAAGACACTGTAGGATAAATGTCATCATCACAGAACACTGCATAACGAGATTGAATGTTTCTTTAACAGAGTTTTTCTACTTGTTTTGTGATATTTGATGAGCAAAAATATTAAAAACTCTTATAACCATTCAAATTGACAACAAAAACTAAATTTAATAATATAAGTATACATTAGAGGTGCGGTAACGCAAACTCTACGGATAATATACTTCAGAGAGATTTTAAATCGACTCTGCATCAAAGCACCTAGAAATAGGTGTCTTTCTTATTTTTGGTGAGTAGAAGAAACTCACAGAAAAAGCTTTTTAGTAGCAAAAAGTAAAATAATCAAATATACATATTGGATTATTTTTACAGGAGAATTCGAGACCGAGGCTCGAATTCTAGCCATGAGACTCGCATAGTGAGGCTGCTGGCGACCTTGCAACTAAAAAGCTTTTTCTGTAGTTTTTCATAACCGCTGATATACATTATACAAATTGATAAACAATAATAAAAAGCATCAGTAAATGATAACATGTCAGCACTTGTTGGTGGGTTAATTTCTTTTTGAATTTTTTTGTTCCAAAATATCCACCCTAAAAATGCAAAAACAATAATCAAAATCACTAATAACCCATTCCATTCAATCTGATGCAGATGCGTCACAATGGAACCCATTTTTCATAATCTGCGCAGAAAAATCTATTTGAATCGAATAAAAGCTGCTTCTTTTGATTTCATCGAAAAGAAATATAATAACAGCACAATATTCAAAGGACCTCCCCAATTCCAAGAAAAAAACCGATATTAAACCTACACTCCACCCTAAAAACCATAATCCCAAATAATTGGTTTAAGGAGTGAGTCACAATTTTCTCTTGGAAAAAGGCATACACAATAATCCCCACTAGAATGATGACTAATAAAAATCGATTGGGATAAACTCACCAATCGGTTTCCCCAAACTTGTAACGCCATTTGGAAAATTTGTTCCCCAGATAATCCCCCTACAATCGAACCTACTGAAAGACCTAATGCAATTTTTCGCTGACTATTTTTTTACATCATCCCATCTTTTATAAAGCGAAACTATACACATGGAAAATACTGCAATTGTCGAATACACACTAATCATCGCTGCTTGATCTAACCCAACAAAATCAAAAGCCGGTTTAATAATAATTCCTCCACCTAATCCCGTTATTGCGCCAATAAAGGTCGCAATCCAGACGATGATGCTATAAATTGCTACGTACATGTGATTCCTCCTCAAAACGGACACAACGAAATCCCATATGACTTGTTGTAGACGTTACAAAAGGCGCTCATTTCTAGCAGCTACTCGATATCGATTACAATAAGAACAATGACATAAAAATGATCCCCCACGAATGGCAAATTCTCCACTAGGTTTTATTGAATCCAAGGAAATTCTCTCTTCTACTAAAGATAAAACAATTCCTCTGGGATGACTACACCATTCCCAAACATTTCCAATCATTTTGATATAATCCAAAAATCATTCGGTTCAAATGAATACACAGGCGCTGTTCCCACAAATCCATCTAATGCATCATTGACATTTGGAAAAATCACCTTGCCATGTATTCGCACGATAGCCTGATTCGGGTACTAAATCCTCTCCCCAAGGATGAGGTACTCGTACTCATTGCTCGAGCTGCATATTCCCATTGCACTTCAGTTGGTAATTGCACTTTTGCCCATTGACAATATGCAATAGCGTCTTCTAATGCAATATGAACGACTGGATGATTTTCGATTCCTCTATACTAGAACCATCTCCAAATGGATGTGCCCAATTAGCGTTTGGCACAACTTTCCACCAGGAGAGCCTGTTACATGAGGATAATTCTCCCTTTTTCCTCAGGTAACAATAAATGAAATACATAGGAATCCCCTAATCTCTCCGCTAAAGTTTGATAACCAGTTGCTTGTACAAATTCTAAAAATTCCGCATTCGTCACCGGAGTTTTTGCCATTTCAAATGCATGAACTTCTTTTTTTCTACAGCTGGGCCTTCATAATCTTCTACAAATCCTTGACGAGTAGAATCTCCCATTAAAAGTTCCAGCGGGTATTTGAACAAATTCCATTAGGGCTTCCTCCTTATAAAGAGTCGCACTGAATCGCTTCAACTGGCACTTGATGTAATTGTCCATCTTTTACAAATCCTTCCGGACGATTTTGTAAATATTGAACTAGTTTCGCTGTTAACTCTTCAATAACAGGAGCATAACTTTCTTCTGTTATTAGATTCTTCATTTCATTTGGATCCGTTGGCATATGGAATAATTGATATTCATTTTTACAGGATACCAAATGAATTTCCAATCTTGAGTTAAGACAAATTGACAAGAATCGACACCCTTACTATGTTCCCCATGGAAATCTTGTCTCCAACCTTCATAATGTCCGAATAATAATTGTTTCACACTCTTTCCATCCACTTCTACTTGTTCTCCAAAGTGCTAAATCTACTAATGAAGGAAAATATCTTGTAATTTTACTAATTGCTTAATCGTTTTTATGACTAGCTGCAATAATATTTCCTGGATCATAAATAAATGATGGAACTTTAATACTTCCTTGATAAGGATAGGCTTTTTCTAAACAAATAATGTTCTCCTAATCGATCCCCATGATCGGGATACAAAACCAAATAATGGTATTTTTATCTAAATCAAATTCTTGCAATGCTGTTAAGAAACGGCTAATTTGATTATCGATATGAGAAACTAAACCATAATAAGCTGCTAACATTCTTTTTGTGCATCTGGTTTTTAATTTTTCCACGATGAGCATATAAGTCTGGTATTTTTCTTCTAGTCGTTCCCAGTTTCCAATATGCAAATCTGTTTCATCTGGCAATGCATCCATATATAAATCATAAAAATATTTTAAGTGGATTTAAAGGTGCATGAGGTTTTTCAAATGACATTTTTAAGAAAAATGGCACAGAAGGATCTCGACGTTTTAAAAATTGAATCGACTCGCTCACTACCCAGTTCGTTGGATGATATTTTTTCTGGTAATTCCCTAAGGACGAACATCCCACGAATTACAATTAACACCATCATCAATCATATCGATATCGTGACCCTAATTCTTTTTCAAAAATTCTAAATAATCACTAGAGTATTCAAAGTTTTTGTCCGTAAGCTTTATCATATTTTTCTATCGACATGTAAATACCCATCGTGTAATACTACACGATCAAACCCCATTCTTTTTCTTGATGGGTAAACGTGCATTTTTTTCCAATACATTCTGTTTGGTATCCCCAATCTCTAAATGTTTGTGGTAATGTATTCGTATAATTCCAAGGAACTTCGTCTTCATACCCTACACGACCAGTAGAAGACCCGATCCATTCCGGTTAATAGGCTGCACGTGCGGGTACACAACTCGGAACAGGAGAATAGGCTTGTTCGAAATTATATCCCAAAGAAGCCATCATATCTAAAGTTGGTGTTATCGCAAAATGATTTGGATCATTAAAAGATAGCGCATCGGCTCTCATTCGATCCACCATTAATAAAATAACATTTGGTTTTTTTGTTTCATATCTTTCACTCCTATTTCTTACGTATGTTTATTATATACGATTGTATTTTTGATAGAAAGATGAAGTATGCGTAATATATTGCTTCTTTTTTATCAAAAATATTGCTTCCTTTAATAAAAACGAATACTAGCAACTGATGCATTTTTCTATTTGTAGCAAGATCGCTAGCAGCCAGCTTACGCTGTCTCATGGCTAGAATTCGAGCCTTGGTCTCACTCTCCCTGTAATATAAGCCGTTACGCGGCTTATATTACTTTTGCTACGGAGAAAATACATCAGTTGCTAGTATTCTACATCATTTACATATCCAACAAATATTATGAAGGAAAATAGGAAAACAGACTGAAAAACACTTTTTCCCGTAGTAGTAATATAAGACTCGCATTTACGAGGCTGCTGACGTCCTTGCTACTATTCGAAAAGTGTTTTTAGTCTGTTATTCTATTATTGTTTTTCACTAAATAAAAATTTCGGTACAAAACATGCAGTTTTTCATCGTTATCACGACGTTTTCCATAATAAAAATTACAAATATGGAATCCTCGATCGTAAATATTTTTCCAAATTAATTAATGACTGACTGCGTGTCTTTTGTTCCACCTGCTCATTTGATCGATCCGTTGGAACAGATTCGTCGATGGTATCTAATCGTTCTTTTTAAGTGAAGATTTTCCATCGTTAAATTATGATTTTCTTCAATGACCACTTGTAATTTCTTTGACTAATTTCTTCTAACAATTCTAATTGTTGATGAACTTGTCTTTTTAATTGCTCTACTCGGTCATATAATTGACGATTCGTCATACCATCTCTCCTTTCTTACTAAGGAATCATTAATACCCATTGTTCTAGGGCCGCTTGTATTCCTACATTTGATTGCACTTTTTCTAACACTTTACTCGTCTTTTTCATGTAATTCAATCCATTTTTGAACAGATAACTGATTCGCAATCGTTTGTAAAGTAGCTGCTTTTATCTTTTTGAATCATTTGCTCTTTAGCACCTATTGCCATATAAAGAGAATCTCTCACATAAATGGATAACAATTCTAAAAATCGTTGACCTTCAGCCTTTGAAGTCAGTAACGGCATCATTTGAGACTGAATCGTTACAAAATGCCATCGACCGATTTTTGGAATACTGTGTATACCATTGCCAACTATCTTGACGCAATTGTTGAATGATTCACTATTGGCTAATTCTAATGCCTCATCCAAATCACTTGTCAATGTTGCTAATAGACGAGAGACGGAAGGAATTACTCCTGCTTCTCTAATTGATTCGTTAAAGTTTTCCACAACAGGCGTTGCAAAATGAACAATTTGACAACGAGATTGAATTGTTGGCAATACTTTACTAAGTCGGCTTTGTTAGTAATAAAAATAATATCGAAGACTCTGGTTCTTCTAAAAATTTTTAACAAACTATTTGCTGCACCAGTCGTTAATGTATCCACATCATGGATAATACACACTTTCATATGTCCTTCCATTGCTGTTTTGGATAATTGTTGTTTTAACTCACGCATTTGGTCTACTTTAACGTCTGCCCATCTGGAGTAACCTCCATGACATCAGGGAAATTTCCCTCATCAATTCTTCGGCAATAATCACAATGTAAACACGGTTCTTCATGTGTGTCACGTTCTTGGCAAAAACTAATTTGGCAAGAAATAGCGCTAAATCTCTTTTCCAACCCCTTGCATTCCTTCAAATAAATAGGCATGCCCTAAACGATTTTTGTACTGCATGAATAAAAAGATTGCTTCAACATGCTCATATTAGAAACGATGGAAAGATTCTACTGGAACAACGAATACTGTTGCACCACCTACACGAATTGGAACTGGCATTGACATTTCCTGCTTCTAATGTTGTATCCAAGTGTACTGGAGGAGTTGTTAATTGTTCTCTTGATTCACAGTTTTCACGAATAATTGTTAAAACTTCTTCCACACGTTCTTCTTCAATCCCTACTAAGAATGTTGTGTTTCCTGCTCGTAAAAATCCACCTGTTGTAGATAAACGAGTTGCATGAACATTTGCATATTGCAAACTCATCGCTTAATAAATGACTATCTTTATCTTGTACAATTGCAATAATTAATTTCATATTATCTCTCCATTCGTAAAAATATTCTGGATAACGGTCTACTAAAGCTGTTAAACATTCTTGCACAACTTCATCCACTGTTTTTGTTGCATCTATTTGGATAAAAACGTTCAGGATCTGTCGGTATAATATCCAAGTATCCTTGTCGAACCATTTTATGGAATTGTAAGCCTTTCTCGATCTAAGCGATCAAATTGACGATTCCCTTTGCTAAATGAATTCTTTCTAAGCCAATTTCAGCTGGAACATCCAAATATAAAGTCACATCTGGTATTTTCCTGCCGTTGCAAATTGATTTAATTGATACACTTCTTCGACACCAATTCCACGAGCTACTCCTTTGGTAAACTAATGAACTGTCAACAAATCGGTCGCAAAAATACAATGCCACCTTTTTCTAAATTCGGTAAAATTCGATCCGTTAAATGTTGTCTTCTTGCAGCTGCATATAAAATTGCTTCTGTTCGAACATCCATTTCTACATTTTGAACATCTAAAATAATTTGTCGAATATCTTCAGCAATTCGACTTCCTCCAGGTTCTCGAGTAGAAGTAATGGTCACATTTGTTCGTTCTTCTAATAATGGAATAAGCTTTTTCAATCACAGTTGTTTTTCCTGCTCCATCTGGACCTTCCATCGTAATAAATAATCCCGCACAATACTCCTCCTAGTTTCGCAAATTCTATTTTATTTTATCATATTTTCCAATGAACTTAAATTCAAAACTGAATACTCGAGAGAAATTTTTAGAACCTGAAAGTAAGTTTCTACATAAAAACTAATCTATTTAACAACTTCACCTTGCAAGCATTCATTCCACCAGTTACATTCACCACTTCAAAAACCTTGAGCTTCCAAAAATTCATACGCTCTGGCAGAACGACCCCCTGCTGACAAACGACATAATAAGGTTGATTTTTATCTAAATGAGCATAAGTTGTGCCTAATTCACTTAATGGAAGAAATTGTCTGCTCCTGGAATATGTCCAGATTGATATTCATCTTTTTCACGAACATCAATTAAAAACAACTTCCTCTGTTTGGTTTACTCTTTGAAATTCTACTGCTGAAATATTTTTCATCTTCCTAACCCCTTTTGATAATCTAATTTCTTTTGATTTTAACATATTACATATACTTTAGCATACTTTTTGAGTCTTGTTAATTAGTTTCTTAAATTTAAACATACTTCTAATGAACAAGAAAAACACCCTGTGGTATAACCACAGAGTGTCGAAATGTTGATATATAAAATATTAACGTTAGGTATTCTTTCTAAATTACTTAAGTCCACATCTCATACAAATTTGTCGCTATAGAAAGAAAGGCAACAGAAATGAATTATTTATACTCTGGATACCACTTCAAATCACGAACTGCTTTGGCCATATCTGTTTCCTTAGCGCGTGCAAGACCTTGCTCTTGTGCTTTTAGCGACTGCTTCTGCTACTTTAATAGAAACATCTGCTACATACTTAAATGGTGGCAAGACAGGAGCTCCTGGTTGGCCTGGATTGACAATACCACTTAATGAATGAGCCGCTGCTCCAATCATTTCATCAGTTAAAAGACTTGCTTCAGAAGCCAGCATGCCTAGACCAATACCTGGGTAAATCAAAGCATTATTTGCTTGACCAATCACATAGTCTACACCTTTATAAGAAACCGTATCAGAAGGAATTCCTGTTGCGACAAAAAGCTTTGCCATCTGACCATTCAATCAAGTCTTTAGCACTAGCTTCTGCTAGTTTGGTTGGATTTGACAAAGGGAAAATCATCGGACGTTCTGTGTTTTTCACACATAGCTTCTACTATTTCTTTAGTGAAGGTATTAGGTTGAGTTGAAGTTCCTACAAGAATGGTTGGCTTCACAGTCTTCACTACTTCAAGCAGGTCAGTCAACTTCTCTGCGTTACTAAAAGTCAGCACGTTTCTTAGCAAATGGTTTTTGCTCTGGTGTCAAGTCATCCATGTCATCAAAGAAGACCTTGTTTATCAACCATAAAGAAACGTTTATAGGCTTCTTCTTCAGAAAGACCTTCACTTACCATTTCACGAAGAACACGAGAGGCAATTCCTGCACCCGCAGTACCACCACCATAGCAAAGATAAACTTGATCTGTTAATTTTTCACCACTAATATCCAGTGAACCAAAAATACCACCCAAGGTAACGATTCCCTGTACCTTGAATATCATCATTAAAGGTCGGAATTTGTTTCCGGTATTTTTCAAGAATATTGGCAGCATTCAATCGACCAAAAATCTTCCCAGTGAAGGTAAAGTTTAGGAAAGAGACGTTCTGCGGTTTGAACAAATTGGTCAATGAAGTCGTAGTAACGATCTCCGCGGACCCGTTCGTGACGATTTCCTAAGTAATTAGGATTGTTACGAAGTTCTTCACGGTTAGTCCCTCGCATCAATGACTAAAGGAAGGACCATCGAAGGATTGATTCCAGCAGCACCCGTATAGACCATCAATTTTCCAACTGAAATATCAACACCATTTGTTCCCCAGTCACCAATTCCAGGATTCCTTCTGCATCTGTTACAACAATGAGACGAATCTCACGACCCCCGGCAGCATTTTTTTCAAAGTAGCTTCAATATTTTCAGGATGATTAATATCAAGATATCCCGCATATTGGGGATCTACAAAGAAATCACTATAGCCTTCAATCGTATCTGCAATGGTTGGGTCATATACAATTGGATTGAATTCTTCCAAATGCTGAGAGAAGAGGTAATAGAAAAAGAGTCCGATTGAGTATTAAAAATTTCCATTAGAAAAGACGTTTTTCCAAATCATTGGCTTTTCTTTCCATTTTGTGCATAAGTTTGCGCCGCTTGTTCTTCAATCGTTTGAACATAAGGTGGCAGTAATCCAATAAGTCCTAGTTCCTTTCGCTCCTCTACGGTAAAGGCAGTCCCCTTATTAAGGAAAGGATTATTTAAAATATCATGTGCAGTCATAGTGCACCTCCTTTTTACTCATATTTTACCACTTAAAATGAATTAGTTAAATAAATTAGTTGTTTAAAAATACAATCATGTAGCCGTTAAGTTTCAAAGTAAATTCTTCCTTAAGTTATTAAAAATATATTTTTGAGGCACAACAAACTTCCTATGCTAGCATATCAAGAAGTCATTTTTACTTACGTACTCTCATAAATCTCCGTTAAAGCACAATAGACTTCTTATAGTAGCGCGAGTGATAAAATTGAGACCTAGGCTCAATTTTTAGTCATGATACTCGCAAAGCGAGGCTGCTGACGTCCATCGCTACTATATCAAGAAGTCATATTATACAACGCTTCCTGTTCGTAAGCTGAATCAATTCTTCTCTTAATCGATTATAAGATGGCGTATCTTCATATTGATGGATACGATTCGTCAACAATATCATTGCTTGCTTTGTTGTTAGATTCATTAATACCGTTGTTCCCGTAAATCCTGTATGTCTTAACCAAATTTGTTCACCCACTTGGTCCATATCCCACCCAAGTGATCTTCCAACTTGCCTTGTCGGTGTCCAGTCCATCAATAAACTTTGTATCATCTCTGCACTACAATATTCAAAGTCTCTCAATGTCCCATCATGTAAATACAATTGCACTAAAGTAATACAGTCATCTAATGTTGCAAATAATCCTGCACTTCCACATCTTCTTTGTAAAATACTTGCTTTTGGATCGTGTACTTCACCTTGCAATAATCTTCCACGTCTTTCTTCAAAAGCTGTTGGCACGCAACTTTCACTAGGTAGTGGCCCATATGTTGCGGTAAGGTTTAATGGACGAGCAATTCTTTCATCAAATAAATCCGCTATCGGTTTACCAAATTCTTTTTCTAAAATAATTCCTGCTAAAAACAAATCCTGTATCGGTATATTTTACAGTGTAGTGAAAAGTTTCAGTTACTGGCAAAGTAGATAAAGCCTCAATTAAAGCATCCGGTGCTAATTCATTACGATTTTCAATATATCCCCATAAACCTGAAGTATGCGTAATTAAATGACGAAGCGTAACTCTCTCATCAGCATTTGGAAACCATTTAGTGATCGATTCATCCAAATTAATTTCCCCTTTTTCAGCCATTTGTACTAATAAAGTACTTGTTACAAATGCTTTTGTAACAGAAGCTAAGTCATAAAACAATCCATCTTCGACAAGTTTACCTTCCGTTTCTTTTGTAAGAGTTCCTTCAACAATCTTTTCTACTTCTTCTCCTTCAATAAAATGCAGCACTAAATCCTGGATAAACGCCACTTTCCATAAATTCTCGAATCTTTCCCATTGTTTTTCGGATATTTTTCATAAAAATACCCCTTTCTTTTTAAATTTTTAAGCAAACCTCTTGTTTTTCATTGATAGAGAGGTCTCAAAATACCCCTTAAGCAGCCCTTCAAAGTTGCCCAATTAAATATTTTGGAGGTATCCTTATGTCAAAAAAGAGTAAACCATATTACTGAATTAATCGGTAATACACCCCTTGTTAAACTAAATCGTTTAACAGATACAGATAGTGCAGATATTTACGTGAAAGTCGAAGCTTTTAACGCTGGTGGTTCTGTAAAAGACCGTATTGCACTAAATATTATCGAAACTGCTGAAAGAGAGGTCAGCTAAAACCCAGGAGATACGATTATCGAAGCAACTTCTGGAAATACCGGTGTCGGCTTATCCCTAGTTGGAGCGGCTAAAGGCTATAAAGTTATTACGATTATGCCTGACTCAATGTCTATCGAACGTCGTCAATTAATGGCAGCCTATGGTACAGAAGTACTATTAACACCTGCTGCTGAAGGTTTCGGAGCTGCCGTTCAAAAAGCAGAAGAATTATCACAACAACCTGGTTATTTCTGGGCAAAAACAATTTGATAACCCAGCTAACCCAAGTATTCACTATCAAACAACTGGCCAAGAAATTATTCAAGCCTTCGATGGTGAAACACCTGATGCATTTGTTGCCGGTATCGGAACAGGTGGTACTATTACAGGTGTTGGTCGTGCCTTTAAAAGAAAAAGATGCTGCTGTTCAAATTGTTGGTGTAGAACCTGAAGAAGCTCCATTTATCTCAAAAGGACAAAAAGGAAAAACACCGTATCCAAGGAATTTCCGCTGGATTCTTACCAGTATTATCGATAAAGAAATCATCGATGATTTTGAACTAATCCCAAGTGAATTAGCGATTGAAAACAGCTAAAAATTAGCTGCTACTGAAGGAATTCTAACAGGAATTTCATCAGGTGCTGCAGTTGCTGCCGCATTACGTGTTGCTAAAAAAACTTGGAAAAGGTAAAAACTGTTGTTGCACTTCTACCAGACACTGGTGAACGTTATTTATCAACAGGTATTTTCAATCAAGAATAATCTTTACAATCAAAAACTCCTGTCAATTCATTGATGACAGGGAGTTTTATTTCTGAAATTTCACCATTTCTTAATTTATAGATAAAACTTTCTAAACGTTCGATGGCTTTTTCAAACTATCTAATGAGTAGGCATGAAATACGAACAAATCCTTCTCCACTTTCACCAAAGGCGGATCACGGAACAACCGCTACACGTTCTTTCTTGCACTAATTTAGTCGCAAATTCCTCAGAAGTCATTCCAAATTGAGAAATATTCAGGGAAAATATAAAAGCTCCAAAATGGTTCAAAAACATGGAATCCCTAATTCTTCCATTTTTCAATAAATAGCGTCTGCGTTGATTATAACTTTCTCGCATTTCAATCACATCATCATCACAATTTTTTCAAAGCATCAATCCCCGCATATTGGCTTGTCGTTGGTGCTGCCATAATCGTAAACTGATGAATTTTAATCATTTGTTTCATCAACACTTCAGGAGCTAAAGCATACCCCATTCTCCATCCAGTCATCGCAAAAGGCTTTTGAGAACCCATTAATTAAAAACCGTTCTTTCTTTCATTCCTTCAATTTCTACGATACTAACATGACGATTTCCTGTATACGTTAATTCAGAATAAATCTCGTCTGAAATCACGACAATATTATGTTTCAAAAATTACTTTTTGCAATTGCTTCTAAATCTTCTCGACGCATTACAGCCCCCGTTGGATTATTCGGGAATGACAAAACAATAGCTTTTGTTTTTGGAGTAATCGCTGCTTCTAATTCTTCCGGTGTTAAGCGGAATTGGTTTTTCCTCTTTTAGAGGAATTCTTACAGGTACTCCATTGGATAATATAATACATGATAAATATGACACATAACAAGGTTCAGAAAATCACTTCATCTCCTGGATTTAATAAAGCACGCATGGCTAAATCAATGGCTTCACTTCCTCCAATTGTTACAAGAGCCTCCGTCATGGGATTATAAGTAATACCTTGTTTCCGTTCGATATAACGACAAATTTCTTGACGTAATTCTTTTCAAACCGGCATTAGCGGTATAAAAAGTTCTTCCTTTTTGAAGTGAATAAATCCTTCATCTCTTACATGCCACGGAGTATCAAAATCAGGTTCCCCTACCCTAAACTGATGACATCTTCTAATTCATTGGCAATATCAAAAAGCGACGAATTCCAGAAGGTTTAATTCCTGTTACTTTATGACTTAATAATGATTCAATCATGGAGTAACCACCATCCGTTTATCTCACTCTTACCAACAAACATTGTGCCACGATCTTTATATTGTTTTTAATACAACATGAGTTGTTGTTGATTGTACTTCATCAATCACTGATAAGCGACTAGAAACAAATGCTGCAATATCTCTCATTGGTGCTTTTTCAATTTCACCATAAAATCATATCCACCAGACATTAAATATAAATCTTCTACTTCGGGAAATGGTAAATTTTTCTCCGCAATACGATCAAATCCCATTTCCTCGTTGAGGATTTACTTTTAATTCGATAACAGCAGACACATTCACATCATCTGTTTTTCCCAGTTAATTAATGTATGATAACCACAAATCGATCTTTTGTTCTTCTAATTCTTTTAATTCTACGTTGAACTTCATCTGGTTCAATCGCTAATAAAGTCGCGATTTCTTCAGTAGATAAACGACTATTTTTCGATTAATTTTAAAATTTGTTCATTTACATCTTTGAACATATTTCTTCCTCCTATACTGATTCTCTTCTTGAAAAGAAATCTATCTTCCCTATTGTATACTACTTTCTTCAAAAACTAATGCTTTATTAATTTTTCTATTCTTTTTATTTTCTAGCCCATTTTACTAAATGCATCTAGTGAGTGATGTAACCATTGACGGGATTGTTTTTGAAATTGTTCGAGTAAAGGTTTCTTTTTCATCGGCACATGAATAACAGGTTTTTGCATCATTTGTTCTTCAGTTTCTAATCTATTCTTCATAATAAATGCATGAACTTCTACATTATGTTTTCCTTGCTTCCATACGACTGGCAATTTTTCGTTTCTAATAAAATACTACTCTCTTGAATCGTAAAGGAATTTTTCCTTTTTCGATAATAATGCCATCATTTCTCAATTCCACTATAGCAACACGCACTCAGTACCATTGCTAAATAATAAGCTTCTTGATGTACAAAACATAATTCTTGATACGATTGAAATTTCCTCTGATAAAGATTTTCCAGCACTTCCGTCATTCGATTTCGCTTCTGTTTGATTTCCAAAATATGCAAAAGCTCTTCCTAAAACCTCGACTATCTGTCTGAACACTGACGTGCATCTGTAGAAGCTTGAAAAATACGATTTATTTCCTCTTCCACCATCTGTTTGGCTAAATATAATTTTTTCTTACAATCAATTTTTTGCAAACTCACCAATGTTTCCGCAGTGTTCTCTGTTGCACATTCTAATAATACATCTAGTAGTTCTTCTAATCCAAAAGATGGCAGATGAACTGATTCATAAATTGGATAAGGTACTGCCATAACATTCATAATTCCTTTTTACAGGAAGAGACAAATCTACTAATTGACTTTTGAAATTGTTCCGCCTTCGTTCCAATGGATTGTGTTAGTGCAACAATCGTGAGGAAGTTGATTTGTAATTTGCAATAACGTTTCTTTCGTCTCAAGAGAAAACTCATCGCTAGAACCTTTTCAGGCAAAAATACATGCATCATAATTGAATGTCGCAGGAAGTTCATCTAATAGTGAATACTCTTCCACTCTGGAATTGTGGAATACTTTCGTTTTTCTTTAAATCAAATAAAGATTGAATCAACGTTGTTTTTCCAACACCAGTTTCGCCTGCTGACCACAGACGATACGTTGGCAAATATTGCCATTGACTTTCTAACGCTTCTTGAAAAATATTTACCACTTCACTATCTTCTCCTCCATAACGCAATTATCATACCATATTCTCTCTAAAAACTCTTGTATCTAAATGTTAAATTTTTGATTAGGATTTTAGCACAAAAGTAACAAAAAAGGTAGAAGCTACTTTACTAGCTTCTACCTTTTTGGAAAATTGAGACCTAAGGCTCAATTTTTTAGCAATGAGACTCGCAAAAGCGAGGGCTGCTTGCGTCCTCCGCTACTATATCAAAAAGTCATTTCCGACCTATTATTAGGCTAACGAACCCATCGGATCCCATGGTGCTAATACGATTGGTTCAGAATCAAATGCAGCTAACTGCTCTGGTGTTAAAAATTCTTTACGAACTACGATTTGATACGTAAATTCATCCATCCATTCATCTGACACTCATCCAGAATCCATCGACCCCAGATTTTTCTCCCCAACTATTTTCTACTTTCCAACGAGTTGGTTTTCCATTTACTAAATCTACCCCCGAGTGTACCATGGCATGCGTCATTAAACTTTCTCCATATTCCAAGCGATCTGCTTTAGAAAGTTTGAAATCTAACCCCAATAAACCTTTCAAATCATAATGATCCATTGCCATTAATCCAGTATCACGACCTGAGAATTGACCAACATCACAACCAAAACCAAATCGATTCCCCTTGTTCTCAAATTGTTGAATCGCAAGTTTCTTGAAAGTATCCATCTCTACATTTAAGTATTTTACAGGAGTTCCTCCAACAACGTTTCCTAACATTTCAACAGTATAAGAGCGATTATAAGGTTTGTCTGCTGTTGGTGCATTAATCAAAATTGATACATATTGATCTAAATCTAACCCTACAAACTGTTTATAAAATGTTAGTAGTGTTAAATTCTTCATAGTGATGATATTCTTTATCTTTATCACGATAAGAAAAATCAAACACTTCTGGTGGAGTTCCCTAAACCAATCGCTAGTAAATCATGAGACTTCCTTCATCAATTGCTTGACGAACTTCCAAGATTTTTCTTCAGTAGCTCCCCTGCTACTAAATCTCTTAAAATCTTCGCATCTTCACAGAAGTTTTTGTTTAAATATTTATTCAACTCTCCAGAAGCTGAACTACTAAAACTTTCTGGCATTACTGCCTTTGGTACGACACCATACTTATTAAAGATGGAAACAATCATATCCCATTGTCCACCATCTTGTTGTGGTGTTTGAAGTAAGAAGGCAACATTACGACTAGTAATCGGTTCATGAGCCGTTTTTAAAATATTCTCATGGAAGAAATTTGCCTTCATATTTATCCCAGAAAAAGTATAGCTTTGAGAAAGTTCAAATTCCTCTAGCTTAAACTCATTAAAGATTTTATGACGGAACGTGTTTAGTGCAGCAAACATCCAACATCTCCCAGATTGTTTTTGGTTTGCCACCTTTCCATGTTCCAAATCAATGGAATAAACGGGTGGGTTTTTCACGATTGCTTCTACATTTTGGCTAGAAGCGTGAATCCCATTTTTCACAGTTGCATGTTGTGCAACTTTCTTTTGTCCGTCAGCTTTAAATTTTTGACGGAACTCATCAGTCATGTCTTTTGTTAAAACATATACTCATCTCCTTTTCCTTTTGTATTCTACATCATACTCCTCTTGTGCTATTATTTTTCAAGCAAAAAGAGAGTAATTTAATAAATTAAAAATAAAAACACTGTAGAAATTTCTACAGTGCCTCATTATAAAATTCACTAATCTTTGTGTCGATCCCAATTCAAAAGCTCTTACTTCACGAGGTAAGAAACGACGAATTTCATCTTCGTTATATCCTACTTGGAATCTCTTTTCATCCAACATAATTGGACGACGTAATAAGCCTGGGTTTTCTTGAATTAAAACAAACAATTGATTCAAAGGAACTTCATCTAAATCTAAGTTTAATTCTTGGAATGCCTTTGAACGTGTTGAAATAATCCTCTTCAGTACCATCTTCTGTCATGCGTAAAATATTTTTAATTTCGTCAATTGTCAATGGTTCAGAGAAAATATTTCTTTTCAGTATATGCGATAGTGTGTTCTTCTAACCAAGCACGTGCTTTACGGCATGAAGTACAACTTGGTGATGTGTATAATGTAACCATAAATCGCTCCTTCTCGATGAGCTAGTTTAGATGGGCTCATCACGCTTTATATTATATATTATTTTTAGAATAAAAATCTATAGCAATTTTCGTAATTTTTAAAATTTTTCACAAAATTATTTTAGATTCTCTAAACCTATTTCATTAAAATACGATTATTTCAAGGCTTAATCTTTTTCTTAAGATTTGTCAAGCAATATCCTTTTTCACATTCCTGTTTTATTCCGATTAGAAGCCATTTTCACAACTTATTTACAACTATTTTTCACCATTAATTCTCAAAGCAATCTACCTTATAAAGGAACGAGGGTTATGATTCCTTCATTTTCTAATCATATTCTTCCACTAATGCTCTCTAAGATGAACTAATAAAAGTATCCAATACTTTTTATTGCTTCCTCTTTCCCATCAGGGCTGTAAAGAGATTGAAAATAAGATTGAATATTCACTTCAAAATCTTTTGGTAAATGAGTACAGCGTTCTTTAGCATACTGTAACATACGTTTTTCACCCGGGTGAAGTTGTTCGTTAAGTGCAAACAATAAATCAAAATAAGACGCAAAAAATTCACTACTTCGATGATTCATACTTAACAAATCTTGACGTTTAATAGCTTTTTGAATTTGTTTAGAAAAAGCTGGCATCCCTGATTCAAGTAATAACATTTGTTTATGAATAATATTTCTTTTTAACGCTGTTGGATAAGGTAAATGATATTTACTCTGTAACTGAGCATATCGCCCCTCTTTGTCGTAGAGAATTTTACTGTGGATTAAGTTATACCACATACATGTTGTATAAGAATTTTGAGCTTGATGATTCAGAATCACATTTTTCTAACTCTTTATCAAAACTATCTAATGAACGATAAATAAGTTCAATCTCTATCCCACTCTTTAAAAACACAATCGTCCTCTAATTCCCCAAAATTGATTTCCAATTTCCATATAGGAACAGATACCTACTAAGCATTTCTTTTTCTAACTTCTTCATTTATAGGGGCTGTAAAATACACATAGACATCATAATCAGAATCTTTATCATAGTTTTCTCTCCAGCTCTTGACCCTCCCAAAACAATCGCTTTCTACTTGCTCTAGATTTTTCCAATTCTTTAAAAAGATTTTTGTGGCACCTTCTAATACCTCCTTTGTTTTTATCAATTTTAAAAACTAAGCATATGATAACAGATTTTTACTGCAAAAGATAACTACATTTTTCTTATTTATGAGCACCACACACCAAAATATGTGTTAATTTTCCAAAAATACTTTGGTATAATAAGACTAATTCATTGAATTTTAAAGGAGAATACAAATGACTAAAAAGAAAATTTTCTCTCTGAGTCCAACCTTCAGCCATTCCAACAATTGGAAACTACATTGGTGCGATGAAAAACTTCGTTGCCTTACAAGACGAATATGATTGCACATACTGTATCGTAAACCAACATGCGATTACGGTTCCACAAGACCCTAAAAATTAAAAAGAACAAACTCGTTCACTAGCTGCTTTATACTTAGCCATTGGACTAGACCCTGAAAAATCTACGATTTTCGTTCAATCTGAAGTTCCAGCACATGCTCAAGCGGCATGGATTGTACAATGTAATGTAGGTGTTGGTGAATTAGAACGTATGACACAATACACAAAGATAAATCTCCAAAAACAACAATCTGTATCTGCAGGTTTATTAACTTACCCACCTCTATGGTAGCAGATATTGTTTTATACAATGCTGAAATAGTTCCTGTTGAGAAGACCAAAAACAACATATGGAATTAACACGTGACTTCGTAGCTCGCTCTTAACAGCCGTTATGGAAATGGGAATGAATTATTAAAAATGCCAGAACCATTTATTCCAAAAGCTGGCGCACGTGTCATGAGCTTACAAACTCCTACGAAAAAAATGAGTAAATCAGATGCAAATGTTAAAGAATACATTAGCATGTTAGATGAACCAGCAACCATTCGTAAAAATCAAAAAGTGCTGTAACTGATTCAAGTGGTGTCGTGTGAATACAACCCAACTGAAAAACCAGGAATTTTCGAACCTTTTTAACAATCTTTAGCGCCTTTTCAAACCGTAGCATTGAAGAGATTTAGTAGAAACTTATAAGATTCAGGATATGGTGCATTCAAAAGAAGACTTGGCCGAAGTAATCGTTTCTGTTATGGGAACCAATCCAAGAACGTTCACTACGAGTTATTAAACTCTAAACAATTAGATCAGATTTTAGATGAAGGAGCTAAAAAGCAAATGCTGTTGCTCTAAAAACTCTTCGCAAAATGGAAAAAGCTGCTCGGCTTTGCAAGATAATGGTAAATACGTAAATACATTAAAATCCTGTCTAGTGATTAATAAATTGAAGTGACCCCAAAAAGTTAGACTTTTGAGACGACTTTAGTCGTCTCTTTTTGATTGATAAAATGTATGAATAACCCCCTAGGGGGTTCGCTCAAAATTTTTTTGGCGCGTCGATATATCATTAAACGTTCAAATAGATTTTTGTAGTTAAAGCAATACTAGCAGAGTTTGAATGATACATCCTGTATTTTTACAGGACTCAGTCCGTTCAGTTTGATTTTTTATACGTTTATTGTTGTAATAATCAATATAATTAATAATGGCTTTTCTCTAATTCGTCAAGAGACTTAAATTCCTTTTTCAAATCCATAAAAACATTTCTGATTTCAAAATACCAAAGAAAGATTCCATCATACCGTTATCTGCACTGTTTCCTTTACGTGACATAGACGGCTTTATATCTTTACTTTCTAAAAATCGATGATAAGAATCATTCTGGTATTGCCAACCTTGGTCACTGTGGAGAATAGTATTTTCGTATTTGTCATCTGTAAATGCCTCGTTTAACATTACCTTTAGTTGATGTAAGTTAGGTGAACGAGAAAGATTGTACGCAATAATTTCACTGTTAAATCCATCTAAGACTGGTGATAAATATAGTTTCTGTTCACTACTTGGAATGGCAAACTCCGTTACATCTGTATAGCATTTTTCCATTGGTTTAGATCCTTCAAAATTACGTTGAATCAGATTATCTGATTTCTTTCCAACATCTCCTTGGTATGAATAATATTTGCGTTTACGACGAATACGGGCAATTAAACCAAGTACTTTCATTAGCGTTGTACCTTCTTATGATTCACTTTAAAGCCACGATTTCTTAATTCTAAATGAATTCTACGGTAACCATAAGTTTTCCTTATGTTCGGTAAAAATGGCTTGTATTTCATCTTTAAGTTGTTGATTCTTATCTGGTTGGTTGATTTGTTTTAAATGATAATAGTATGTTGAACGAGCTAATTTAATCACCTTAAGAAGAATATCTAATGAAAACTCACTGATTAATTCTTGAACAATTTCAGTTTTTTTCTTCTTTCTCTTTTTCCTCCTTCAATCGTAGTTCCCTCAACTTTTTTAGAACAGCAATTTCCGCCTTTAAGTATAGATTTTCTAATTCAAGACGTTCTAATTCTGTCATTTCTTCTTGTTTTTTCTTTGGCTTACGTCCCATTGAATTTGGTCTCCCTCTTGTTTTTCTCAACAATAGTATACCCATTTTTCTTATATTGTGCTAGCCAATTCGAAAGTAAGCCACGATTCGGAAGTGCATACTCAATACAGACACTTAATTGTGAACGACCTTCTAGAAGAACTTTATTCATTATTTCCTGCTTTAGTTTTGGTGAATAGTAACGATTTTTTTCCTTTTTAACAATTTTTATTCCATATTGATCAATTAATCGAACTAAGTATTTAATATTAGAATCGGCGATATTGTATTTCTTTGAAAGATTCTTTAAGCTTTCACCTTGTTTTTCTTAGTTGATAAATTTCTATTTTTATCTTCATAAGTTAACTTTTATAAAACACCCCAAAAAGTTAGATTTTTATGTCTCAACTTTTGGGTGCAGTACAAATCACCAACAGGATTTTAGATTTTAATTTATATATTTCTTTTTCTTCAAATACTCATCGGATAAAATACAAAAATCAATATAAGAATTTTTGTTCATCAAATAAATAGCAAATATAGATCCGTACCATGCAAAAACTGCTCCTATCACTATATGTACTAATAAAATTAGTTACTCCAAATTTTAAAAGGAAAATTTAGTAACAGAAGCAATAGGTGCATGTACAAGATAAATAACCACTATCCTTCCCTAAATTTCTAAAAATAGTCTCCAAATATTGGAATAAGATTTAACTTTTGGATAAACAGCTGCCAAAATTACAGAAGCAAAAACAATGATCCTGCAAATCCAGGTTTGACATAAGAAATAATGTCTTTTATTCCATATTGAATACATATTAATAAATAAACTACAAGTACGACTCCTGAAACAATTCCAGAGTACAACCTTATATTTTTCAATAATTTTAGTTTTACGAAGAAGATAACCTAAAATGTAAAAGAAGACCACAACGTTATTTTATCATTAAATAATTATCAAAATTAAACATAAAATTACTAATCAATAATATGAAAGAAATGAAGAACAATACAAAGTGATTTTTAATTTTATGGAAATTATTCCAAAAATAATAGAAATCCACCATAATGTTAATAAGTACCATGTTACTCCGTAAGGTATTCTCCATATATTCAAAAGATCATAAAAACTTGCTGTAGCTCTTATAGAAGATCCACCAATTTTTGTAAAATAAATTGTACTACGAATACATATGGGATTCCTCAATATTATTAACTTTTAATTACTTCATTGAAAAATTCTTTCCAACTATTCAACGGTTTAAATAAATATCCTGATAATAGATACAGAATATGAAAAATATACATACTCTGAGTTAAAATAAAAATTAAATTTTTACTTTCTATAAAACTCCTGATTGAAACATTCCTGAAAATACATGCCTGGACAACACTAGAAATATCGAAAATCCTTTACCGAAATCAACCCACCTCTATTCTCTTCATGTTTCCTCCCTAAATTTTTATACTAACTATCCTTTTAATCTCATTTTTAACCTTTTTAAAATCAACAATTTTAAACTCAAATCACAGTATACTGTAAAACAAGAATTCCAATTACAGTAAAATCATAACATTTAATATCGGAGAAAATGAATCCATGATTTCTATTAATAAAAATCCCCACTCATCACCCTGCTAGCAATCGCTACTTTTTATAACATGCGGTAAAATAGTCAGTTCTTCATTACTTCTCTTGCATGGTATAGTGAATGAACCATAACACTTTCGGTTAATACAGGTAGTAATAGCTGTCCAATATATCCTCAATATGGAATCATTACTAAATTACATATAATACTGAAAATGCCGGTATTTAGTAGATACCATGAAATTCTTTTATGCTTATTATGAGGAATTAAAATCTGGATTCCCATAATATTCGTCCATCCAATAAAAACATTCTCCAGACCATAAGCATACGGCATATTTAGCATCTTGAAATTGGATGCCTAAGAAAAATCGAACAAAAATTATTATTTACAATCATCATTCCTGCAATAACAGGAAAAATAATCATATTATAAGTAAAAAGATTCATGTAACTTTTACAAAACTTCTTTATGCTGATTCTGTGATAAGAGTTGAGATACACGAGGTAACATAACAGCTCCTAATGAAGTTACAATCGTTAATAAAATACTCACTAATTTAAATGCCTGCTCATAGAGTCCAACATCTTGTTGATGCAAAAACCTAAAAATGTACGATCTAATGTTGTATAAAGTGAAATTGCAATTTGAGGTAAAAAGCGTTACTACTGGCAACAAAATGACGTCTCAACCCCATTAAATGATATAGTTGGCTTTTTGAATCCATTCCCTTGCAGGAATCCACATACTTAATTGCCCTAATAATTCATAAAAAGTAAGTCAAAACACATATAATATAAATCTGACTCATGTCGAACAAAACAAAAATATCGAAATAACCCCTATTACACGAACTGTCATATTCACGAATCGTAATCTTTTTGAAATCTTCTACTCCTTGAAATAACCAAGAAATATCTAAGCCTTTAGAAATCAGACTAACACCTAAAAATATATGCAATTGGATTCTGCATTCCTGGCAGTGACCAACAAATAAATAGGTATAATACTAAAGCTATTGCGAGGCAATCCATTGAATCGTATACATTTCCCCAAAAACTTTAGAACGATCCACTATATGAGATGAAATTTCTTTTGTAGCATAGTATTAATTCCTAATGTTGCAGCTAAAATAAAAATATGCAACAATGGAATTATAATAACCATAACTTCCCTAGAGCTGAACTCGTAAAACACGTGTCACATAAGGTGTTGTAATAAATGGTAACAGGATTACTAACAACTGATATGACAAATTATAAGAATAATTTTTAACAATTTCATACTGATAAATAATTTTTCTCCTTTTTAAACTACGAGATTACTAATTTACTAACCATTGATAATTAGGAACAATTTTTAAAAAGAATCGTCAATCCTAATCCTAAATATATGTCCCTATAAATCGAATTATCCCCATTAAAAATAATACCATATGAAGTGAACATAAAATCACCACCCATTAAACACTACATCATAAAATTAAATAATTTAATGTATCTGAGAAAATATAAATCCCGTAAGTCATTTTCTAAAATTAATTGATAAAGTTTGGTATTCATTAATTTTTGTGCTTTTTGATAAGTAATAAGCAATAGTATAGGTTAATAAACTACCATAAATTGCTAATATTTCACGATTAATTTTGAAGAAAAATTTGAATATTTTTATTTGCCAATTAAATAAAATAAGCATTATAAATCCAGCATTAATATCCCGATAAGGTTCTTTTTATTATCCAAAAATTTATTATATACTTCTCTCTTTTGTTCCAAATCTAAATCCTAATGCAAAATAAAATAAAATTGAATTGGTGCCTTTAATGAGTGTTATTTCAATTTTTATAACTTATTAAATGAAGTAAACCTACAAAGAGTAATACCCAAATTCCACTATCTTTTCTTAGTACAGCTATTATAAAATAATAAATAAAGCATACAAGTACCACAAATGACTATTCCAAGCGAAATAATTGTCCAACAACTGCACTCATCATATCAGTATGTGAGAAATAGTTAAATATATTTCACAGGAATTGTATACAATAAAAGTGGAAAATAATAAATGGTATCATTAATCTTTTACTCTTGGCAAGAACCAAAGGTGATAAATTCCATTTATTCTTTTTACCCTGCATTTGAAAATGCACCAGAGATCGCTATAAATAATGGCAGTATGCGGAAATAATAGATTACTTCTAAATTTATCTATAGCTTTGTATAAAAACACTATTATCGTTTAAAACCATTGTTCATAATTAATACCACCAAAATTTGTCATGATTGTGTAATAAGTAGAATGACTCAACAATACTAATAAAATCGTAATTACTTTTAAATTATTATATTCCACTTTTTCAAATTTTGTTTCCTCCAAAGGGTTTTCAATAGTTATTTAAATTATTTATCAAATAATCTGTTTCAAATAAACACTCAATTCATGAATAATATACTATAAAAATAAATCTATTACTCACTACTACTTTTTAATAATGATAATTTTAATTGTTTAAAAATAAAGCTTCATACATAATAATTTCTCATTTTTGTTTCAAAATCATTATTTTCTAAAAATACGGGCATAAAAATTGCAAATCATTAGCGCAAAATAATGGTGTTAGTTACAAAAATAGAGGTTACTAATATAATAAAAATAATATTGAAAAAAATTTCAAATTAAGACTAAAAGCTTTTAGAAAATAATATTTTGAACATAGGATAAAAATACAACAAGCCTAACAATATTCCACCTTGAGCAAGAATTAAAAACAAAGCTATCACTATTTCCCATATTTGGTCTAATTCACTGTATTCATAAGATTCCAATACTTTTTAAACCATTTGATAATCCTGATCCAAAATACAATCGATTCCCTCCATGCGGATATTCCAGCAACAAAAATCATCTATACGAATACTAGTAGAAATAAATTAGCCTTATTTTTAAATATGCTCATCATTCCAAATACAATAAAAGGTGTTGCAGAGAACGCACTAATTTTTGTCTTCTATTAAATGGTGTAATATTTTGTAAACATAGAGAACACCAACTATAAATATTCCTGTTGTTGAGGCAACTGTAAAAATCGTAAATGTTAAGATTAATTCTCTTTTATGATTCTTAGGTAAGAGTAAAACTTGAATCATTAATGCTAATGAAAGTATTAAATTCACATAGGACCTTCTGTATAGATTCCACTATTACGAATAAAATGAGTCTAAGAATTTAACACCTTGTGTTTCAAAAATACAAGTTAAAAATAACTTTTTATTTCACTACCATTCATCCACTCGTTTACAACATAGTTAGTTGGAGAAATTATTTTTAAAAATGCTTCCAAAAACCAAAAAGAATAATGAAATAGTTACTAATGACAAAATTACTTGCACAAATTTGTCTAAAAACTTAACAAGTGATTCCTATAACTTTCTAATAATACAAAAATTATTATTACAGGAAACAATACAAAAATATAAAAATTCGATAAATTTCATTATGAATTAACATTAACATTATTATCACCAAAATAATAACTGCCGACAATAAAAACAAATGAAATAACTTTAATAGTTTTAGTTGTAAATAAATTAATAACAATTAACATTCCATAACAACTATTGTAAGGCGTAAATTTATAGCCAGAGTTAACATAAATTGAATTTGTTGAAATAAATTGATGTCAACAACAAATAATCCAATCAAATTTTTATAATTCCAATTTTGTATCTCCTTTCTTAATTTACTTTTAACTTTATAAAAATATCCCTCAGTATGAGTAAAATTAAACATACTACTTTAAATTTTATTTTTCTTGTCTATTGAATATGATTTCAAAATAATATGGACTTATGAATTTGAGTTAATTCAAACATGCTGAATTAGCAGCCAAGGAAGAGATAGCAAATGATCATTTAACAACTCTTTAAGTTTAAAAGTTTTTCAAGTTTTGAGTCTTCATAATACTTTTGAATAGCACATCGATTATTTTCTGCAGCATCAAAAATCATACTGACTCTTAGAAAATTTTTGAATTCACAATACTTCTGGTCGATTCTAATAATGATAAGTGACAATGGGACAAATAACGATATCACCTGCAATGTTTAGGGTACTAGCTACTACAAAAATCTCTCATAAATTTTTCCCAACTGGGAGACGGGACTTCCTGCAGTATATGATATAACGCTACATGCTGAAACCATGGCAATTCTATTTTCCAACATGAACTTTAAAGCTTTTTCTTTTGCTACTTTTACTGTTGAAGTTAAATCCAAATCATTAAATTTAAAATCATTATAGTCATTAAATGCATTTGTCGATTGTACTTTTATGAAATCAAATCAACGTTATATTTTTCTTTGTAATTCTACCAATAATTCTAAAGTAAATGGTTCAATATAATCATCTGGATCTGAGATATCCAATCCTGTGCATTCTCTACTCAAAATTACGAGCATCTGATAAATCCACCATTTTCTTTATGATAAACAAAAATATTATCATATTGTTGAGCATATTCTTCACACGAAATTACCAGAGATTATCAAGTTGGTCATCATTCACTAGTATCACTTCATAAATATTTTATACGTTTGTCTAAAAGACTATCCATTGCATAATAAGAAGATAATTTTCCACATTATAGACCGGAATAATGATACTATACGCACTGGATTCACTCCATTCTTTTATGTTGCTTTCTTAATAGTGGATTTAAAATAAAATCAAACACTCTATTAAATTTATAATTAATTACCACAAAAAAATTTCATCTTACTTTATCTATTCCCAGTAATCTCTTTTATCCCATATAAACTAATTCATAAATCCACAACCAAACACCAACAAAAAAAAAACCAAATTCTCGCACTATCTGTTTAATTTGATTCTCTTCAAATATTCCTAAATAAAATCTAAAACTCTTTTAGTTACTCTTACATTGGTCTGATTTTGTTTCATTACATTTATATTCATACTTCAATCCGGACGTCTAAAAATATTGATATAAATCTAAAGCAAAATAAATATAATTTTCTACATATTTTAAAGGTAACAGCGTATATTCCGTATCAACGTAAAATGTTTTCATATCTAATACTACTTATTTTTAATATTGATGTTCTATAAGTTAAAGAATGCATCGGAATTCGTTTAACAGGTAATCCTGTTAACACAACATTTCCTTACATTTTACCTTTAAAAGAAATCAGTAATACTTCATTATTACAGATATGCTGTTCGAAATAATTTGTAATAATCATATCTGCATCTACGTCGCACAGTCTAAAGCTGCTCAGATTCACCAATATTAAATCCAATCATCACCATCAATAACGCTTAAAATATTTTCCCTTTCGCTGCAGTTATTCCATGGTTTATGGTTGAGCCATGCACCCACCGGGCTCTTTTTGAAATTATGCGTACTGATGTTATTGAACTACCTTCTAACATTTCTCAACAATTACTTGTAAAGACTGATATCGCCTACTTCCATCACATTAACTATGATAAGTTCAAATAGTGAATAGTATTTTTCATTTACTTTTTCAAAGACTCAATACATTTTGTAATATATTGCGCAATGTTAAAACAGGAATTACAATACTCAATAATTTATTTTTGCATGATTTTCTCCTGTCATCTCTTTCAATTAATCCAACCCATTGTTGAATAAATTTTTCTTTACTAAATTTATCAGTATTATCTAACATGGAATTTTTAGAAAAATTGATTCTCAATTCTTCATTCTCAATCAATTTATTAATTAATTGACTCATTTTGTTCTACATTATAATTTTCTACTAAATACCCATTTTACCATCTAAAACAAGTTCCGATGGGCCTGTCGGACAATTAAAACTCTGCAATTGGTAAGCAATATTGACTATGCTTCTAATAATACAAGTGGTAAACCTTCATACCGTGAAGTCATAACGTACATTCCATGTCCAGGACAAATATTTTTCTGTCCCCTTAACATTTCCCTTAAAATGAACTTGAGAAAGAACCCCACCTGCTTCTAATTCATTTCTCAACTCTTGTTTAATTCTCTCATCACCATCACCATAAATATCCTATTGCCAATCAGAATGTTTGGATAATACATTAATCGCTACTTTTGCAGAGATAATCAAAGCCTTTTTGAAAATCGAAACGATCAACGGTGATTATGAATCTATATTATATTCTTTAACACTATCTAATGAATCTATCCAGTTATAAATAAACTCTACTTTGTCTTTTTTCATTTTATATTTATTTTATGTAATTTAATTTTATCTTGATTTGTTAGAGTAATAATTTTATTAGCTAATTTTGAAGCAACCCATCTTTTGTATCACCATTGTATCTATATCTACAAGTTGAATTTGTATGGTCTAGAATGCAATTTAGTCTTTAATCCCAAAGTACTCATAATCCCTACACTATTCATACTCATTCCAACACAAAAACAATATCAATTTTATTTTCTATTAAGTATTTTCTTAATTTATGTACAGCTTGAATAAAGTTTTTATTCATCTGATAGTTTTTGACGACAAATTCCTATAAATCACTTCATCTTTAACTGATTTGTTCTGTAGTTATCATTGACAGCAAATGGACTTCATAGATCTCAGATAATTCATTCGATAAATTTACCGCAACTTTGAGCCCACCATCTGTTCGTCGATAATCCATTTTTACTACCGCTATTTTTCATCTTTCACCTCAATTTAAAGTTTCTTATTAATTAAAGCCGTGTAAAAATTATTTTATTTTTCTTTCGTACGTTCTGACAACTTATAAGTTGTTTTAAATATTTTTGTTTCTTTTAGAAATTTCTTTCCACAAACTTTCTTCAAAGGTATCATCAAAATGTTTTTCTAACTAAAATAGATTTGGATTCGTAACCTCTAGGTCCTAACATTTGATTTCTAATATTACTATTTCTTTTGGAAAAGCTAATTCAAAAATATAATCAATTAATAAATAATCACTACAAAATCATACTTTTTAAAATATTCAAAAAGAAATCACGAGTAAATGCAAATAATGAACTATTCCGGATAGTAAAAATGATTTCCAACGATTTTTAGCAATATTGGGAGAATAATCCGTTATTTTCCCCTGTTTTAAATGTGTGAAATATGATTCAGTAAAAACTGTCCAATCAAACGATTCTTAGAATAAAAACTGTCGAATCTATCCATGTTCCTCCATACTTTGCAAGTAAGGAAACCCGAATCAATATCAGATATATTTGCAATCGAAATATTTCCTGGTTAATTTTATGTTCTAAATAATCTGGAAAAATCAACAAATTCTTTGAATGTTTGTTGATCAAGCATTCAAATCCTTTTTCTGCGCCTGTATTTTTCATGTTATATAGGCAATACCAACTATTTCTGGTGCATTTTCATACCCTTGCCACCATAATGTCCAAATAATTTTTACTGTTTTCAGTATTCGCTTCAAAAATCATACTGATTTATAAATTCATGGAAATTATTCACTAAAAAGTCTACTGTTACTTTGTGACGCTTTTTCGTAAAAATACCTTGCTGTTTTTTCTCTCCAATTAAATGAGGTACTTGTCCTAAAAATTTTCCAGCAAGTTGCCAATTTAATACAGAATTGAAATACTTTCTTTTCTACATCTTTGTAGTATCCTATTGCTTTCTGTACATTTCCCCATAATTCTATTCTCCTAAAGTCACAATTTTATATTGATGTGGAATTCTTTGATCGATTGCGTGGCAATTCCATATAATTATCACCATATATAGCTCTTAAATACTCTTTATAATATTGAGGACATTTTAACTGTAACCCTTCAAATGTTAATTCAATTGGTGTTCCAAAATATTTACTTTTGGTACAATTTCTCGTAATTTATATGCACCTGTTAAATTTCCAGCAAATTTTTCATCAAAAAGAATACTTTTTAATAGTTTCCAAGTACTTTGATTGAGCTTTTGTTAAAAAGAAATAATTGATTCTACTGGTAATCTATTTGCTAATCCAATGATTACTTTTCAATTGTAGGACGGTTGAATTTGTTTTTGATTCACAATAGAATGAAACTACGAAAGTTGTACCATCATTCTTCTATACAAATATCATGTATCCATCTCTTCAGTCTATTTTCTGCGCATACCATCTAACGGAAAAATATCAATCCACAAACTTTCCTCTTGTTCACTGTTACTATAATTCATTATAATTTTTTGTAGAAAGTATCTCTAATAACTGAAAATGCCTTGCTGTATCCAGGTGTATCTTCACCAAAAACACATAAAGGCAACGTTAATTCATCATGAATTATTTTTTAAAATTTTTCATAGTCTTCTCGAGGGCATTCCAATATCAGATATCATCATCCCATGGAATAAAGCCTTGATGTCGAACTGCTCTAGCAAGGTTCCACCAAGAGTATAATATGTAAGATTATGTCTATCACAAATTTCAATAAATATCGATAATATTGATAATACCTTCTTTTGAATGATATTTATTTCTTTCATTATCTTCTCCTTTATCTCTCCTAAAAACTCTTTTTCATATTTTTACCTAAAAATTTTGCCTTTAAAAATGAGATTCCTTTTGAATTAAATCAACTTTTTGCCATATACATAAATGGTACTTCTTTAGGCTTTATCTGTTTCTTATTTAACCACATTGAATAACAACTTTCACTTACACGTCCAAACAATCTAGCTTCAAAGGCTGTATAATTTGACAAATCAATTTGTTCATACATACCATTCAAAATTTTAAACAGCCATTCACAATATTCATTAACCAATGTCTTTTGGCATAATAAACATATTAAACATATATCCACTTCTTTGTTTCATTACTAAATCAAACGCATTCAAGTATTCTGGAGTTTGATCGGCAATAATTTTTCTAGCTATATCTAAGTGCATACCATCAAATGTATGGTCATAATGAGAATATAATGTTTCAATATAATAATTTCGTTTCTTCGGTACTATAACTTGATTTTCATTCAGTAGTGAGTCAATTTTGTTCTTTAGTCAATACCACTTTATCAATATTAATACCTTCATAGTATCTTTTCACATTTTCCGTAAAGTATCGTCGATAATGCACTAGTCCTAAATAATCAACCTCTAAATTTTTCCAAGCCCAATATAGTCCCGTCAATTCAGAGTAATAAGGATTCAGTGTTGAAATATTCTCCCCTGTGTTATCTCTACAGTAGCCAATATCCTGATTCCTTCTGCCCCAACATGGATTGGAAAATAAATTTCTACATCACTTGGCATCACATGAGTTTTATGTGTTGCAATTAATATTTCTAATATTTTTTTCATTAACTATTGTTTCCAAGAAGAACAACTTGGGCTCCTTTCAAATTATACAAATATCTGTTTTTAGCGATATTTGATTAATATATTAACATCTAATTGCATTCTAGTGTCAAATGGTAATTCATTTTCGGAGTAATTTGCCAATAACAAAGAAGACCTGGTTTTACCGAATTTCTCTTTTGCCATTAATTCAACGCTTCCTTTAGTTTCATTCGATGCAATATAATGACTAATTTCAAATCTTTGGAGAGGTCTTGGCCCTACAATTGACATATCTCCTTTAATAATATTGATTAGTTGAGGAAGTTCATCAATTGATAGTTTACGAATAATCTTTCCAACTTTCGTTATCATTGTACTTCCATCATCTTTAAAGTTTAAGTATTCAACTTCGCCATTTTGCATCCGTTGTTTCATTTTACTTCAGCATTATGATACATACTTCTAAATTTAAACATTTCAAACTCAGTATTATTTTTCCAATTCTTTTTGTTTAAAAAGATATCCCTGGATCACTCTATCCAAATAGCAAACATCGTAATTGGTATAATTGGAATAATGATTAATAATAGCAAAAAGAATACATGCTAAAATACGATCAATAATTTCTTTTTATAACTGAATACATTTTCTCAATCTTTACTTTCTTTTTCTCCCATAATTCCCGTAGGTTACATATAGAAACATAGCAGTCTGTTTAGACTTTTATATTATCTAATACCACTCCTAAAAATAATGTGTCTATTTAATTTATTTAAGCATAAAACAACAATTGTGTTATAGATAAACGGCTAATTCATTCCTAATAGATTTAATATTATTTCCCATATTTCGACGTAATAATTTCGAACAATTCTCCGTATATGTAGGTCTTTTTATCTAAATTGTGCATACTACATGAACCAATTTTTATTAAAAGAAGGGACAGAAAAGATATCTTGTATTAGAAAAATTGTTAATGCCATGTATATCTCAACAAAATAGTGCTCCTACTAAATTTAATTACTACTTATCAAGTTCTATTAAGGATAGAAACTATCATCTACAGGTCTTTCTAGTGCGTACTCATAAAATAGATTTTTGCGCCAAAAAGTAGCGTCAAAGCATTCCGCTACTTCTTTTTGCAATTTTCATTCTAGTTAAAAATTTTCTGCCATTACTGTTTTGAAAGTCCCAAATATTCCTTTTGATGATAAGTTCTTGCGATTTTTCAAATTCTTTATTGAAAAGTATGCTCTAACAATTCTTATATTTTTCTTATTGTTTTGAGTCGTCATCAATCATACAAGCGAAAAATAATCGTTCTTATTTTCCTTCTAACACAGCTGTCATAGCCGCTTTTACATTTGCTAAACTATTTTGGTCAACTTCCATCATATATAGTTGACTTCCCGGCATTGCGTATGAAGGTAACCCCATTTTTCCTGTCCCTTTAAGATCTTGTGATTTCACTTCATATTTTCCACCTTTTTCTAATTGCCCATTCACTAATTCCATCATTGCTTCTACAGGCATATTTGTTTGAACAGATTCTTGTAGACCTTGGATAACTGCAGAATAATTTGCAAGCACTTCTGGTGATGTTAATTTTTGAATAATCGCTGTTATGACTTTTTGTTGATTACGTCCACGATCTCTATCTCCATCTGCTAAAGAATAACGTTCACGAACAAATCCAAGAGCATCTTTTGAACTTAATTGGAGTGTACCAACTGGATAATATTTTCCGTCATTCGTATGAGCACTAAACGCTTGATCATTATAGACTTCAATACCACCTAACAAATCTATCAAGTTCAAGAATGAAGTAAAATTCAAACGTGCATAATAATTAATATCAATTCCATATAAATTTTCAGAGTATGAATTGAGCATCTACCCCTATAAATACCCGCATGTGTCAATTTATCATTTTGATTATTCCCACCATCTGCAATTGGAACGTAAGAATCACGCGGCGTACTTGTTAATAACACTTTTTTAGTATCTCTGTTCACCGTCATTAAGATATTCACATCTGAACAGAAACTGAATTAATCGGACCATAAGTATCAATCCCACTGACATAAATTGTCATTGCATTTCCTTTAGTTGCTTTAGGACCTTTAATTTTTCTTTCACACCCATTGTATAGATTTTTAATAGTCGCTGCATGGTTTTGGATATTCAGATTCAATAATATTTTCAAACCCTTCATTTTAAAACAATTGCCTTCACTTCTCCTGATTGCAATTGTTTTATACGCTTCAAGATAAGAATCTACCGATGTTACCTCTAATCTTTGTTGTTGGTTTTTGAATATCATCAATTAATTTTTGAATATTCTCTTGATCGTTTCAACTGGAGCTGCAACAGATTGAATTTCAGAAACAGATTCGATTCCGCTATCTTTTAACACTGCAATACTCATTGTATAGTTGGAAACTGTTGCTGTTTCATTTAATTTACTTGTAACAGAAACAAATTGTTGGATTCCAAAAACTCCCAATGAAGTTACCATGATTCCAAAAATTAAAAATAGTATTGTAAATGTTTGTGCTTTTTCTTTACAACTAACGCTCCTATTCAATTGATAGGAAAATTACTAACAATGTAACAATGATATTTAAAAAGGCGAAAAGCTAGCAAATTATATCGAAACATTTGAAACAGAACACTTCCAGCCAGAATTACAAATCCAGCTAACAATATGTAATTGATCAATCGAGGTACTTTTGACGTTTTCTTCTATATTTATCTCTACGCATATTAACACCTCTTGTTTATTGTTGGAAATAAAAATATGCTTCCATTAATCTAATTTATTTTATAAAACTCTTATTCTACTATACTACTAATTTAGCCTTTTATCAATTTAAATATGTATTTCTGTTTCTGGAAAGAAGTAAGCATTTTGAGAAATAATTTATGTTTTTATTCAACATCTTATCTTTTTACTACTCTCTCGATAACTAAAAAACAAAAATCTTGTTGCTGGTACTTCAGGTTTAGTTGGAGTAGCTTCATTCCTCTAATACTGCTCCACTTCCTAAGAAAAATAATCCGCTAGCAATCATTACACTAGCGATACCTTGGCTAAACTTACGAATACCATATCGCTGGAATTGCTTCACTGGTTGTTGTTTATTATTTTTGCCCATAAGTACACTCCTTTGTCATCATGTATATTTTTCGATTATTTTTCCGGTTATCCTCAATATTTATTTTTGGGAAAATATTAATTTTACATAGTACTTACCCATTCTAGATAATCAAATTCATTTTAATGGTTATTTTGAAAAAGCTGAAAGCGAATTCTATCAGTCTTGGTGAAATATTTTCTTCTTACTCCAAAAATAAAAAGCCTTATAAAAGTAATACAAAAATCACTAAATAAGGCTCTTGATATTATATATAAAATTATACTTTTGAATCCAACCTTCAGGAGCTTCTACATCTCCATATTGAATTCCTACTAATTCGTCATATAAACGACGAGTCCACTGGTCCTACCTCTGTTTCTGAATAGAATACATGGAAGTCATCTCCATTTTGAATTCCAGCAATTGGTGAAATAACCGCTGCATGTACCACAAGCACCAGCTTCTGTAAATTCATCTAATTTATCAATGAATACATCTGCTTCTTTTACAACCATTCCTAAACGGTGTTCTGCTAACCATAATAATGAATATTTTGTAATACTTGGTAAAATAGATGGAGAGTATGGAGTGATGAATTGATTGTCTTTAGTAATTCCAAAGAAATTCGCTGCTCCAACTTCTTCAATTTTAGTATGAGTCAATGGATCTAAAATAAATACAGTCACTAAATTGACGTTTTTAGCTTCTTTACCAGGTAATAAACTAGCTGCATAGTTTCCTCCAACTTTTGCAGCACCTGTTCCTACAGGAGCAGCACGGTCATATTCACTTACTACGAAGCTAGTTGGTGTTAAGCCACCTTTAAAATAAGCTCCTACTGGCATTACGAAAATTGTGAAAATATATTCTGGAGCTGGGCTTACTCCAATAGTATCGCCTACCCCAATCATTAATGGACGGATGTATAAACTTCCGCCTGTACCATATGGTGGAATCCAATGTGCATTTGCACGAACAACTTCCTTAATCGCTTCAACAAAACGTTCTTGTGGAAATTCTGGCATTAATAAACGTGTACAAGAACGTGCAAAACGTGCCGCATTTTGATCAGGACGGAATAAATTAATGCTACCATCTTTACAACGATAAGCTTTTAATCCCTCAAATGCTTGTTGCCCATAATGAAGTGCTGTTGACGCTTCACTAATATGAAGTACATTATCTTCTACTAATGCTCCATTATCCCACTGACCATCTCTGTAATAACTAATATAACGATAGTCTGTTTTAATATAACTAAAGCCTAAATTGTTCCAATCTAAGTCTACTGTTTTTTTGTCATAACAACACTTCCCTAAAAATTATTTTTACTGCTTTATAATCACCTGTTACCGAGTCCATCTCTTCTAAAAGTTTTGTCGATTGTGTATATCGGAAATATCCAAAACTACTTGATCCACTTTGTTCTTGATGACGAATGTGGATATCAATGGAATCTTTCGTCTGAGCTTGAACTAATATCGTATAGTGATTATCCAGTAAGACTTGTTTCTTCGTTTCAATCTCTTTAATCGCTTCTTTTGCTAAAGCATTTAGTTCGGTAGTAGTCGTTCCTTCTTTTTATAGAAGAAGCAGTTGTAGTTGTTTCTTCAACTTTTTGTTGTTACAGCAGATTCGCCATTTTTAGAAACATTCACCATATCGGCTTGATTAAAAGTTTCTGTACGACTAGCACATCCCATTAATCCAATCGCTAATAAACTAACTACTAATTTCCATGAAGATTTCATGGTATCCTTCCTTTCTACTTGCTTAGTTTCATAACTTTTCAAAAATGATAACGTGAAAACAATTATTAAATTATTTTTCAATTTTACAATTTTTCTGTTCATTGTCAAGATGAATTGTATAAAAAAGTAGGAAAAATCAAATACTTTATTTTGATTTTTAACCTACTCTAATTAACTTTCTAGTTTCCTGTTGTTTTGAGATTGTTCTGTTACATTTGGTGTATTATCAGAAAAATCTTTTTAACGCATTTTTCAATGTATCATCCGTAATTTTTACATCTGCTTCTTTTTACTAATGAAGAAACTACTGAATGGATTGTAGCTGTATCTTTTTAATTTTTCAGCTAATAATTCGTCTTCTAATGTAGAACGTACATCACTTAATGAACCTTTTTCAGGTTTATCAACTAATTTAATAATATGGTAACCATATTGAGTTAACACAGGTTCTTCTGTAATAGCCCCTACTTTTAGACCGTACGCTGCATCTGCAAATTCTTTAACCATTTCTGAACGTCTGAATGGTCCAATTTTACCACCATTTTCAGCAGAACTTTTTATCTGTTGAATTTTCTTTTGCTAAAGTATCGAAATCAGCGCCATCTTTTTAATTGTTTGATTAAATCTTCTGCTTTTTCTTTGCTTCTGCTTTTTTCTTCATCTGAAGCATTTTGTGCTACCCCAATTAAAATATGTTGAGCAGTAGCTCTTGGCTCCCATGAATCATAGTATTTTTGAACTTCTTCATCACTGAAAGTAGTAGCTTTTTGACCGCTGCAGTAATTAATTTATTTAAGTAAACTGTATCACGGTAAGCATCTACTGAAGTGAATCCACCTACGAGCTAATACAGCTTTTTAAAGCATCTTCTCCACCATATTGTTTCACTTGATTTGCAACTTCTGTTTTCCTTCTTCTTCTAAAAGCTTTTTATCTTTTGCATCATTTTCTAAAACTTTTTGTAACACTAATCGTTGTAATGTTTGTTCTCCTGATGTTGTTTTTTAAAGCTTTATAAAACTCTTCCTGGTAACATTACCTGCTTTTTGAAGTCGCCACAGCTGATTGATTATTTGAACATGCTGCTAACGCTAAAGTTGATGCTACAGCTAACATCCCCATCATTGTTTTTTCATTCTTTCCACTCCTGTCGTACTACTAAATATTGCATTTCCCACTATATACCATATTTTCAGCTTATTTCCTAGCTTTTGAGACAATAGTTTTTCTTAAAATCTTCATATATTTCTAAGTTTGTTATGTTTACAAACAAAGAAAAAGACTGGATTTTCATCCAATCTTTCATTATCATTCTTATTTTTAAAAATACGAATCGTAATTGTACGACGTCCAAAATTATACGTTTGAGCTACTGTTGGGAAGTGAACATCAATTTTGTTCCCCCACAATTGCACCACCAGTATCTGCTGCACGGAATACTCCATATCCTGGAATTTCGACCATAGTTCCTAATGGAATTACTCGTGGATCTACTGCAATGACCATTGGATCATTCACTAAGTTTGTTCCGTCAGCCGTATAGCTAGATAATCCTGCTTCAGCATATGAATAAGCTGTTGCTTCAACAGTTAATGTATATCCTTCTGATGCTGCTGGAGCTGTTGTAGTCGTTTGTACTTCTTGTGAAGTAGCTTTTTGCGGAGTTGGCTCTACTGGTTTTACTTCTACAACTTCTGTATTATCTTGTACTTTGTAAGTATGCTCTTCTTCTTCATTCTTCACGACTACTTCTTGTTTATCAGCAGAAAACTTAATCGTTGTTCCTGCATAAATTAAGTTAGCATTTTGAATATCATTAACACGAATTAAAGCATCTAATGATACATCCATCGCTTCAGCGATAACAGATAATGTCACCATATTTTTACTGTGTACTCTTGTACTCCTTCATCATTATGAACAATTCCTTCTTTTTACTTCTTCTGTAGTACGTGCTACCCATTCATCAGCCTTAGCTGTTGAAGTTGTCATTCCTGAAATCCCTAGAAAAAGCTACTGCGATTATTTGCCCTACACCGTCTTTTTAATGTAAATTTCATAAAAATCCTTTCCGACTCTCTACTAAAAATACTATTTCGAGAATCTACCGCTTAAAAATTTCCAAATGCGGTTTTTATTTGATCGTAACTACTCTAACATGAAAAATAGCAAAATGTTGATTTCACGCGTTTTTGTTAATCCTCTTTTAAATAAAATTGACTTTTTGATATTTAAATTACAGAGGCGAACATACGTTTTTGTTATATTTGTCATCTTTTTGTAACATTCACTTAAATTTCTCTTTTAACTTTTTGTTCGCAAAAGTTGAAATATTACAACTTTGAAAGCGATTTATATATAAAAATGAGTTTTCATGATTAAAAACATAAAAACACCCCATCTCTCCTAAAAAGATGAGGGTAAATGACTAATTTTTCCGTCTCATATAACGAAAGACTTCCTATATTACATGTTGTATCCTTTTTACTAGTCAAGGAAAGTTATTTCTTAACGTACTCTCATTAGTATCATTCAAAACAGTAAGACTTCCCATAGTAGCATTAGTAATATCAGCCACAATTGGCTGATATTACAGGAAACTTCGAGACCTAAGGCCCGAAGTTTAGCAATGAGATTCGCTTTAGCGAAGCTGCTTGCGTCCTTTTGCTACTATAACAAGGGAAGTCTATTCAAATATTCTTTTCCTTATTTATCTTCTTCCGTTTTACGTTTTTCTGTCACGATCGCGTTTCATTTGGCTTGAACGTAATTGACCACACGCTGCTTCAATATCGCTGACCAAATTCTTTACGAACCACACAGTTAATATGATTTTTCTTCAACACATCATAGAAAGCCACTACACGATCCTTACTACTACGTTCATATTGATCATGTTCTCGAACTTTATTATACGGAATCAAGTTTAGATACGATAAACGTTTCTTATCTGCTAATAAATCCGCTAATTGTTGTGCTTGCTCTACTGAATCATTGACATGATCCAACATAATATATTCAAATGTCACACGACGATTTGTTGTACGAATATATTCATTAATAGCTTCCATTACCACTTCAATTGGATATTTACGGTTAATACGCATAATTTTAGAACGAGTATCATTATCGGGAGCATGTAGCGATAACGCTAAGTTTACTTGTAAACCTTCTTTAGCAAAATCTAAGATCTTCGGAGCAAGTCCACTAGTAGATACCGTAATATGACGTGCCCCAATTGCTAACCCTGTATCTGAATTTACTACTTTTAAGAACTTAATAACATTATCATAGTTATCAAATGGTTCACCAATTCCCATTACAACAATATGGCTCACACGGTCTCCAGGAGCCACCTCATCTAACGTACGTTGCACGTGCATCACTTGCGCTACAATTTCTCCAGCAACTAAGTCACGTTGTTTGGCAATAATACCGCTAGCACAGAAAGTACAACCAATATTACATCCTACTTGTGTTGTTACACAAATAGATAGTCCATATTCTTGTGGCATTAATACTGTTTCAATTAATAAACCATCTGCTAATTCAAATAAGAACTTACAGTACCGTCTGTTGATTGTTGTTTAATTTTTCATTTAATACTGGAAATGTAAAAGTTTCATTTTAATTTGCAATTAAATCTTTTTGATAAGTTTGTCATTTCTTCAAAACTTGTGACACGTTTGCGATATAACCAATCCCATAATTGTCCTGCTCTGAATTTTTCTCTCCATGTTCTTCAAACCATGCGACTAAATCTTCGTATGGATATCCATAAATAATTGGTTTCCCTTCATATTCACGAACACGTCTTCCGATTTTTGTTACCATCTCTAATCCTTCTTTCTAGCATGCGAATGCTTTTTTCAATTTCTTCTAATGATTTCCCTGAACTTAATAAAACACTTAGTTTTATACGAGCTTTTTGCCCACTTAATCCTGTTGTGAAAATGACACCAGACTGTCTTAATTGTTTTCCTCCACCTAAATAGTCATACACATCATACGTGACACCATTGAAGGCTCTTGATACTAATACAATGGGAATCCCTGCCTCTAAACATCTTTGTAAAGCTGGCAATGTTGCTGGCGGTAAATTTCCCTGCTCCTAGAGCTTCGATAACCACACCTTTTGCGTGATGTTCACAAATTGCATCAAGTAAAAGTCCATCCATTCCCGCATAAGCTTTTAATAAGTAAACTCCCGTTTGAACTTCTTCAATGGGATAGTATTCTTGTTTTAATAAACGTTGGAAATGAATCACTTCACTTTTGGAAACTAATCCAATGGGGCCAAAAGTTGGTGTTTTGGAAAGTCGCAACATTTGTAGTATGAGTTTTTGTCACATAAGTAGCTGTATGAACTTCATCATTCATAACAACTACGACTCCTTTATCTTTCGATTCTGGAGAAGCCGCAACAATTAAGGGAACTCCGTAAATTTGCTAAGCCGTCTGATCCAATTTCATTACTTGATCTCATTGCTCCAGTCACCACAATAGGAATGGATAAATTCGTCGTTAATTCTAGAAAATACGCTGTTTCTTCTAAAGTATCTGTTCCATGAGTGACCACAACTCCTGTATATCCCTCTTCAACAGCTGTCAAAAATCTTAATTGCATCATATAGAGATTCTTGCATATGAGGAGAAGGTAAATTAAATAAATCTTCTGTATGAATATCTCCAATTAAATCAAAACAAATGCGCACTAGATAATAATGGATTTTCTCCATTAGGAGATACTTTTCCAGTCGAACGATCTTCGCTCATTGCGATGAGTTCCACCCTGTATTAATGATTAAAATTTTTGCCATCCTTCAACCTCCTTATCTTTCATGCAAAAATCTCTTAGTACATTTTTCATATAATCTTAGTCTACCATAATCTAGACTGTAAAAAGAAAAGACTTGATTGAAGCCAAGTCCTTTCACGTACCATTTATTGTTTTTGATATTGTCTTTGATGTTGGTGAACTCCTGAAAGAATAAAATGGACTTGCATCTTCCACTTGGAAAGTTTGTTCGCCACTTTCATCCACCATTTGACTAAATAATGATTCATATTCTGCAACGGTTAATTGTTTATCGAGCATCTAATAATCGTTGATGAGCTTCTACTGCAATTGTTTTTCAAAGCCTTCTACTAATTCTCCAACGAAGAATTCTCCAACTGCTCCAGATCCATAACTAAAGAATCCAATACGATCTCCTGCAACTAATACAGAACTTGTTTCAATTAAAGAAATAAAACTTAAAAATAATGATCCTGTATAAATATTTCCAACATGACGATTATAAGCTGTACTTTCTTGATAACGAGTCATTAATCGCTCTTGTTCTTCTTGTGGTAATTCTTCTAAAAATGGTTTAAAAGCTTTTAAACCCATTTTCGTATATGATAAGTGGAAGCAAATCGCCTCTAAATCTGCAAAAAGTAGCTCCGGTTTGTGTTGCATAATCATTCCAAACTTCTGCAAAGAAACGAATATATTGTCTCATTTTGAGAATTTTCCATCTACCATTGGATAAGCTTCTGTAATTCGAGCGCCAAAAATCCATTACATCGTCTGTAAATAAGCTAGCTTTTCATTTTCTAAACGAAGTAAGCGAGGTTCAGCAGAAACAATCATCGCCACTGCTCCAGCTCCTTGAGTTGGTTCTCCACCACTCTTCAAACCGTATTTAGCAATATCACTTGCAATGACTAATACTTTTGATTCAGGATTCAAAGCGATATGACCTTTTGCTAATTGCAACGCAGCTGTTGCTCCATAGCAGGCATGTTTTAATTCCACGCTACGAACTCGATTCGATAATCCTAATAAATTTTGAATATAAACAGCTGCAGATTTTTGATTGGTCAATCCCTCGTTTCTGTTCCAACAAGAATCATATCGATGGCTTCTTTATCTGCTTCATCTAAAATTCCAATCGCAGCATTTGCTCCCATTGTGACGATATCTTGAGTCACAGGCGCTACTGCTATGGTACTTTGTCCAATTCCTACTGTATATTTTGCTGGGACTCACACCACGTTCTACTGCTAAATCCTCCATGGATAATGCAAATGGTGGTGTATAAAATCCAATTTTATCAATTCCGATATTCATTTCTAACTCCTTAATATAATAAGTATCTATCCTAATAGTCTGCACGTACCATATGTAGCAAAAAGAAGAAAGCTACAACGATAATCCCTGTTAAAAGCTATAATTTTAAAAATCTTTACCTTTTTATATAGTATTTTAATAGGTTTCTGAAACAATTTCGATTACAATAGTAAAGAAAATGAAATTTTTAAGGAGAATGATATGAATTCAAACGATATTGTTATTATTAGTGCTACAAGAACAGCTATTGGAAAATTTGGAGGTCAATTTGTTTCTATCAGTGCTGTTGAATTAGGAACAGCCGTTGCAAAATCTGCGATTGAAAAAGGAAAAAGTGATCCAACTTTAATTGACACAGTCATTTTTGGACAAGTTTTACAAGCAGGAATCGGTCAAAATCCTGCCCGTCAAGTTGCGCTAAATTCAGGATTACCTCATACTAGTACAGCTTTAACTGTAAACGAAGTTTGTGGTTCTGGATTAAAATCTATTTTATTAGCAGCTCAAGCCATTCGTCTAGGCGATGCAAAAATCGTATTAGCCGGCGGGATGGAAAATATGTCTTTAGCGCCACATTTATTACAAAATAGATTTGCTACCAAAAATGGAAATTGTACGCATGATTGATGCTTTATTCCACGATGGTTTAACAGATGCCTTTTTCAAATGAAGCAATGGGCATTACTGCCGAAAATCTTGTTGAAAAATACGGATTTACTCGTCAACAATTAGATGAATTTGCAGCTTATTCTCAACAAAAAGCTTACCAAGCACAACAAAATGGTGCTTTTGACAAAGAAAATACACCAATTGAAATTACAAATAAAAACGAAACAAGTCATTTCTATCGATAAGGATGAATTTATTCGTCCAGAAACAACAGTAGAATCTCTTGGCTCTCTAAGACCTGCCTTTAAAAAGATGGAGTTGTAACAGCTGGAAATTCTTCAGGCATTAACGATGGAGCAGCAGCTGTAATTTTAACAACAAGAGAAGTTGCCAATACTTTAAACTTGCCAATACTAGCTACTTTAACAGGATATGCGGAAGCAGGAGTCGACCTTCTATTATGGGAATCGGACCAGTCCCTGCCATTGAAAAAAATTGATTCAAAGAACTCATATCCTTTAGATAAAGTAGATTTATTTGAATTAAAACGAAGCTTTTGCTGCTCAAAGTTTAGCAGTTATTAAAGATTTAAAAATCAATCCTGAAAAAGTCAATGTTCACGGCGGTGCAATTGCATTAGGGCATCCAATTGGTGCTTCAGGTGCTCGTATTGTAGTAACTTTAATTCACGCTCTACAACAACGTCAATTACAAACAGGAATTGCCTCTCTATGCGTTGGTGGTGGAATGGGTGTAGCCTTTAAGTTTAAAAGTTGAAAACTAACAAAATACCATACAAATAAGCCAAGCATCTACTCTGGATGCTTGGCTTGTTTTATTTCTAATTTCTTTGTTTTTTTGTCGTTCTTGGTAATAGTGGCGAATTTCTTCGTTTTTCTTCTGTAGACTGATAAGTCACAGCAATACGATGTTCACTTGTCCAACTTTCGACTAGTTCTTCTACACTCGGTAATGTTAATGTAGGGAGTTCTACGAAATGGACAATGTATCTCCAGATTTCATATCGAATTTGGAATAATAATCGTCCCACTCTTAGTAAGATTTCTCGTTTTTCTGTATCCATTTGATAGGCTTTTTCGAAAAACTTCTGCATATACATTCTAAAATTGTAATAGACATCATTAACTGTCTCTACGCCCATTTCAAAAACAATTCAAAGAAAGTATCAAAAAGAGTTTTAAATCTTCATCCGAAACTACTTCTGTCCATTGTTTAAAAAGTTTCGATCCGTTAATTGGCTATTTCTCGTTAATTCGGTTAGTTCAACAAAACGATCCTCTTCAATATTCCACATTAAAGCACTATGCTGAGAAATCCCACTCCCTTGACTTTCAATAATATGATAAGGAACTTGAGATTCTAACATCAATCCTACTATCGAATCTTGTGGAATATATCTTTTGGATTTTGAAACCACTCTTTGATAGCCTTCTGTGCTTAAAATCGAACGATGAACTCCAGGAGAATCCCAACAATAAATTTTCTCTATTCGATTTTGAACGGCTTCATTTTGCATTGCGCTCGCATATAAAGAAAGATTCCCTCCTTTAGAATGCCCGGATACATTCAGTGTTCCAGAAAAGGTTTCTGCTTGTTTCTTTAAATACTCTATCGCATCTGTTTGAGCAGGAATCAAGTCAGAATAGGTCATCATAAAGTCTTCTTTCCAACCTGTTAAACTCTCATCTGTTCCTCTAAAAATAATCCAACGATTTTCTTCTTCCCATTGATAACAAACTGCTGCAAATTGTTTTTGTAAGTACATCATCATATATCATTCATAAATCCAAATACTTTTATATCTTTATAACGCTGACTGTTAGACACTAATTCTAGTAATTGAATTCTCTTCTGTAATCATAAACGGATTTTTTTCGTGTTCTTTTTCTTTAATTTTTCAAATTCTTTTCCTAATTGATTAAGAGAAATTGCATCTATTATATCAAATGACTGAGGAACAATCTCATCAAATGGTAAATAAGCAATCTCTGTGAGAACTAAGGCATCGATATCTGTGGAGTAATTTATCTTCAAATGTTTGAGATCCGTATTGTTGAACATAAGTGATTAAATTCCCCATAAAAGCTCCTTTCTAACTCTTGTATTCTTTTTCAGTAGTGTACCACCTCACTTAGAAAAATGCAAAATTAGAAAACAAAAAGACTTTCTATCGTAGAAAGTCTTTGAAAAATTTCTCATTCTTATAACGACAGAAAGTCTATTTCATATTTCTATTATTTATCTTGAATCCATTTTTCCAGTGGCATCTACACGATAACCGTCTGGTGTTTTTCGTATTCACTAACATTGCGCCAGATGAACCTAAATAATAGTCTCCAACCCAACGATTTTCTTGCATTACGCCATCTGCATTGAAGTAGTACCATGCGTTACTAATTTTCTTCCAATCTGTTTGCATTGCTCCACTATTATCCATATAATACCAAGAACCGCTCACTTTTTGCCACGAAGTACGCATTGCTCCATCTGTATTGAAATAATACCATGTACCATTTACTTTTTGCCACGAAGTACGCATTGCTCCATCCGTATTGAAATAATACCATGTACCATTTACTTTTTGCCATGAAGTACGCATTGCTCCATCCGTATTGAAATAATACCATGTACCATTTACTTTTTGCCAGTTAGTACTCATTACACCACTTCTATCAAAATAGTACCAAGTTCCGCTAATATTTTTCCAATCAGTAACTACACTATTATTTTTATAATAATACCAATTTCCACCACTTGATTTCCAACCTGATAAAGTAGATGCTTTTTGTTTATTTAATGGTGTGCCATTAGCAGTTTGAGAGCGATAGGCTCCTTTAGAACGACCAATTTCACACGCTACTCCGTTATGGTTTTTATCTAAATGCTCAGAATATCCTTCTTCACCACGAGCAATATTTCCATATCCCGCAGCCCAAGCTTCCTTACAGCTACGGAAATACACACGAGCATCTACTTTTGTTCTAATCCAAGAGCTAATAATGTAGCAGCTGTACTTAATACGACTAAACCCTTAACTTTTTCATCTTACATCCTCCTTTTTATTACAAACTCAGTATATCACAAAATAAAACTTGAACAAGAAAAATTTTTCCTTCCTTTTTTACAAGGAGAGTGCTATACTTTGGACTTGAAAATAGTGAAACGGGGGCGTTAAAAATGCAATTAGGATTTGATAGCGAAAAATACCTGGAAGAACAAAGTCAATATATTTTTAGAGCGAGTAAATAGTTATGACAAACTCTATTTAGAATTTGGCGGAAAGCTCATTGGAGACTTCCACGCAATGAGAGTGTTACCTGGATTTGACCCAGATGGAAAAGTCAAACTACTCTATCGACTAAGAAACCAAGCCGAAATTATCATCTGTGTTTATGCTGGGGATATCGAACAAAATAAAGTTCGTGGAGACTTAGGCATTACTTATGACAGAGATGTCTTAAGAATGATTGATGATTTACACCACTGGGATTTAAAAATTAATAGTGTATTGATTACAAGATATACTGGTCAACCAGCTGCCACACAATTCAAAAATATGTTAGAACGTAGAGGAATGACTGTTTATACTCACGGTCACACAGAAGGCTATCCAATGGATGTTGATACAATTGTCAGTGATGCTGGATACGGATCCAATGCATACATCGAAACAACTCGTCCATTAGTCGTTGTAACAGCACCTGGTGCCAATAGTGGAAAATTAGCGACTTGTTTAAGCCAGCTATATCATGAAACTCAAAGAGGACGTTCAGCAGGTTACGCAAAATTTGAAACATTCCCTGTTTGAATTTACCGCTGAATCACCCGGTTAACATCGCTTATGAATCAGCAACAGCTGATTTAGAAGATGTAAATATGATTGATCCTTATCATTTGGAAAAATACGGGATTACGACTGTTAACTACAATCGCGATATTGAAGCATTTCCTATTAAGAAGAATTTTAAGAAAAAAATATACAAAGATCAAGAAATTCCTTATTATTCACCAACTGATATGGGAGTTAACCGAGTAGGATTTGCCATTACAGACGATGCAGTTGTTCAAGAAGCTTCTAAACAAGAAATTATTCGCAGATATTACCACCTACAATGCGATTACAAACGTGGAATTGGAACTTTAGAAACTGCTCAACGAGGAAAATACATTATGGATGAAATGGGACTAACTCCTCACGACCGTCCTGTTGTAGAAAAAGCATTGAGTAAAGCAAAAGAATCAAACACAGAAGTTGTTGCTATCGAATTACCAAATGGCAAAATGATTACTGGAAAACAAAGTGAAACGATGACAGCAGGAGCTGCTTGCTTATTAAATGCGATTAAAGAATTAGCTGGTATTCAAAAAGATTTACATCTATTGCCACCAGTTATTCTAGAATCCATTACAAAATTGAGACAAGAGGTCTTCCACCAACAACGTCGTTCACTCGATAGTAAGGAAGTTTTAATTGCTTTAAGTATGTCAGCTGTTACAAATCCATCAGCAGAAGCAGCTAAAAATCAATTAATCCTTTTTAAGAAATTTACAAGCTCATAGTACGGTTATTTTTACAAAAAGCAGATGAAGAAATTTATCGTGATTTAGGAATTACCACTACGAGTGAACCATACTTTGCAGGGAAATAGTTTCTATTATAGCCATTAAATCATAAACAGGGGTGACGAAATATTCGTTCACCCCTGTTTTTATGTTAATTAATGAATCGCCCCACCAATTATTTTTAAATCTTCTTTATCTTGATATTCAATAACTGCTTCTACACATAGTATTAAAGCTTGAACCATTTCTTCTAATTTCATAGAAGGATATTGATTATTTTCTTTTACTTGTTCAGGTAAGAATGGTACATGAATAAATCCTGCTTTTAATAATGGATAATTTTTGAGGCATAATAAAAGTACTTGATACATAATGTGATTACATACAAAGGTTCCTGCAGTGTTCGAAACAGAAGCAGGATAACCCGAAGAAGTCATTTTTATCCACCATTGCTTTTAATCGGTAATGTTGAAAAATACGCGCTCTCCCCATCCTTTTTGAATAGGAAAATCGATTGGTTGATTATCTTCATTATCCGCAATACGTGCATCATCTACATTAATCGCAATACGTTCAGGAGTAATGCCTTGTCTTCCACCAGCTTGTCCTACACAAATAACGACATCAGGATTGAAACTTTCAATTTCTTTTTAACACTTCAAATGATTTTTGAAATACCGTAGGAATTTGAATCCCTTTTATTTCAGCATTTTCTATTTTTCTGGAATACGACGGACAACTTCCCAAGAAGGATTAATACTTTCTCCACCAAAATGGATCAAAAACCAGTTAATAAAAATTTTTCATTTGAATAATCTCCTTTATTTAAAATACAAAAAGCACTCGTAAGAGTGCTTCGATGACCCTGTAC
>BNJV01003135.1_pt1 | contig 122917 bp, 115 predicted proteins | sample 8540591 | NCBI WGS metagenome assembly BNJV01 (sample SAMD00202457, study PRJDB9452) | human saliva metagenome | host: Homo sapiens
AGCCAGATCTCACTGGCGGTGGGGATACGCGGGCACGGCGTGACGCAGCCGATGGACGGGGATGCCCGCAGTGATGGCGATGGTGGCGGCGTGGATGAGCTCACCCACACGGGACCGACGAAGGTGGCCCCAGCACGGCCCCCGTCTGCCGGTCGACGACGAGCTTGGCCTCACCGTGGGCATCGTCGCGCAGGAGGGCAGCTCCAGCAGCCGAGGTGTAACCGACCTGGGCGGTGACGACGTCGTGGCCGAGGCCCGGGCCCTCTGCTCGGTCAGGCCGCTGGAGGCGAGCTGGGGATCGGTGAAGACGACTTGCGGGACCGGGATGCTCTCGGGCACTGGTTCGGACTCGCAGCCCGCCGCATGGGCGGCGATCCTCTCCCCTACAACGCGTGCTCGGTACTTACCTATGTGGGTCAACTGGGCCTCACCACTGGCGTCGCCGACGGCGTAGAGCCAGTCGGGCGGGCGACAGCCGGGACGTCGTCGGGCTCCAGGCCGACGGTCTCCAGCCCTATGCCGGTCAGGAGCGGGCGACGGCCGGTGGCGACCAGAATCTCATCGGCCTCGATGGTTCGACCGGCGCAGGTGACCGTGACAGAGCCGCCATGGATGCGACCGAGCCCGGTGTCACTGGCCTGGGATCGCTCGGCGGCAGTCACCCGAGCATCCGTCGTGACGGTGACACCGCGGGCGGTGAGGCCTCGCTGGTGAAGGACTCGATGAGTCGGGAGGCGAAGGACTCCACAGCCGACAGGAGGCGGGGACCACGCACCAGCATGGTGACATCGCAGCCCAGGGCGGACATCCACGTGGCGGCCTCGCAGGCGACGACCCCGCCACCGACGACGATGAGATGCCGCGGGATCTCCTGCACGCCGGTGGCGTCACGCGAGTCCCAGGCCTCAAGGCCTTGGAACGCAGCAGGCATGACGGGCTGCGCGCCAGTGGCGAGAACGACAGCGCGGCGGGCGCGAAGGACCCGCTCCCCCTCAGCGGTTCTCACGGCGACGCGCCGTTCGCCGTCGAGGCGAGCCCATCCGCGAACGACGTCGGGGCCGGCACCCTCGGCCCAGCGCACCTGACCAGCGTCGTTGTAGCGGGAAACCCACTCGTCACGACGCTTGAGCAGATCGAGCACGGACAGTTCGGCCGGGCGCAGGCCGCTGAGGTTGGCGGACGACGCCGCGACCTCGATAGGCACGAGGAACGCCTTGCTGGGCATGCAGGCGTAGTAGGGAGCACTCGCCGCCCGGGGCTCGCCCTCAACGAGGACCGCGGTCGGGTCGGTGCCCTTGATGGCGTACTGGGCGACGTTCTCCCCGCCGGCCCGCCACCGATCACGACGACATCATAGGTGCTGGTCTGCTCAGGCACCGACTCGCTGCTCATGCCACCGATGCTGCCAGCATCTCGGCCCGGCTGACCAACTTGTACGGCGATGTCGAGCCTCAGGCCAACCGCAGCGGGTGATGGCATCGATCTGCATCGAAAGACGGTCCTCCGCCACGTCAAGGTCATACTGGGTCTGCAGGTTCCAGTCAGAACTGCGCAGATACCCCGAAGTACGTGCCGAGCCGCAGCGCCGTATCCGCGGTCACCGCAGGCTCGGTGGGCGACTCCCATCCCTCTGGCTCAGGCAGCCAGGAGGTTGTAGGCGGTGACGGCGCAGACGCCCAGGAGCAGGATGCCGAAGGCGGTCGTCAGGATCGAGGCCGAGGCCCGCCTCGCCAACGGCCCACCGAGGAGCCCTCCCACCATCGATGCCGCCGCAGCACCCGCACTCACTTCGACGAAAACTTCCAGAAACGACGCGGCTCCGGGTCGTTTTCTGAAAGTTTTAGATCGGTGATGAGAATTCGGTCGTGACGCCCCTTCCCAGCGAGCGGTGCCATCATGGGGGCGTGAACGCAGAACCGAGCACACACCGGCTGGACGACTGAGGGGACCCTGGCATGAGACGCGCACTGCTCGCCGCGGGGACTCCTCGGCGCCGGGATCGCCATCTACAGCGCGGCGTCAGGCCCTCAGCCTCAGCCGAGCCCGCGCCGCAGCCCGCGCGCGACTGCTCGCCCATCCGGTGCGAAGGATGGCCCTCAGTCACGGCGAGGTCGCCTACGTCGACTGTGGACCGCAGCCCTCGGGAGGAGGCTCCGGCTGCGACCCCGGCTCCGGCTGCGAGACGATTCTGTCGGTTCACGGGCTGTACGGCGGATACGACCAGGCGCTCGACAGCGTCGGGAGCCTGGTCGAGCACTGCCGGGTCATCGCGCCGTCGCGCTTCGGCTACCCCGGCAGCGCCGTGCGAGGCGACGGCTCGCCGGCCGCCCAGGCCGCCGTCTTCGCCGCATTGCTCGACCGTCTGGCGATCGAACGAGTCTTCGTCCTGGGAGCCTCGGCCGGCGGCACCCCCGCCATCCGCTTCGCCCTGGACCACCCCGAGCGCGTCTCGGGGCTCATTCTCCTGAGCTCGGCCGCGCCCTGGCCGTCTCGGCCCGCGACGCCGCCCGGGCCGCATGGGGCCACCGGCGATCATGAACCACGACTGGATCATGTGGCTGCTCTCGCCATTCTTCAGTCCCGTCCTGGGCATGGATCCCCGGACCATCCACGGCATGCTCCCTCTGTCCGAACGCAGGACAGGGGCGGACATCGACGCCTCGATCACCAACCGGGACATGGCGGTGCGCTTCGAGGACTATCCGATCGAGGAGCTCAAGCCGCCCGTCCTGCTCCTGCACGCCCGGGACGACCGAGTAGCGCCCTTCGCTCCCCCGGCGGGGCACGTGCAGTCCTCCATGCACCGCTACCCGGACCTGACGACGTCGATCTTCCCCACCGGCGGTCACCTCATCACCGGCCACGGCCGCCAGCTCGAGGAGGCGATCCTCCGCTTCATCGGCCAGCACGCCGGCTGACACCGATCGCCTCGGCGGCAACGGGACCTCACGTCGCCCGCCCTCTCTGCGTCGCCCGCCCTCACTTCGACCGAAAACTTCAGAAACGACGCGGCTCCGGGTCGTTTGTGAAGTTTTGGTTGATGATCGAAATTCCGTCGCGGCGCCCCTCACGGCGAGCGGTGCCATCATGGGGGCGTGAACGCAACGACCGAGCACGCTCCGGTGGGCGCCTGGGGACCGGACTTCCTGGGCCCGGGTTTCGAGGCCCGCACCCTGGAGCTGCTGCCCGACGACGAGGACGACGGCGCCGTCGCCACCCTGGTGCGCCACCTGCCGGCCCCTCGACCCCGGCGCCCTGCCGAGCACCCTCCCTCCCCCTCCTTCATCTACCTCTACCTGCACGGCTGGAACGACTACTTCTTCCAGACCCACCTGGCCCGCGAGATCTCCCGCCTGGGCGGGGCCTTCTACGCACTGGACCTGCGCCGCTACGGCCGCTCCTGGCGCGAGGGCCAGATGCTGGGCTGGTGCACCTCGCTGGCCGAGTACGACGAGGACCTGGGGCTGGCCCTGTCCGCCATCCGCGCCGAGCAGGGCTGGGAGACCGAGCTCGTCCTGTCCGGTCACTCCACGGGCGGGCTCGTCGCCTCCCTGTGGGCCGACCGCCACCCGGGGGCCCTGCGCGCCCTGGTCCTCAACTCCGCCTGGCTCTCGCTCCAGGGATCCGAGCTCGTGCGCACCGTCGGCGACCCGGTCCTGCGCACCCTGGCGCTGCGCGACCCGCGCATGTCGATCCTCGACGGCTGGGTCGACCCGGCTCGCGTCTTCTCCATCACCGACGGCTGGCTCCCCGAGCGTGACGGCGAGCTGCCCGATCCCGCCTGGGCCGAGGACCCCTACGTGACCGGTTGGGACATCAACCCCGCCTGGTCGATCAAGCCCTCCGCGCCCGTGCGCGTGGGCTGGCTCCAGGCCGTCATGGAGGGCCACAACCGCGTCGCCCAGGGCCTGGACATCCGCTGTCCCGGTGCTGTCCATGGGCGCGGCCTCCACCCGGCTCGGGGTGACGTGGACGCCGGAGTCGCGCAGCGCGGACACGATCATCGACGCCGACGCCACCGCCCGCCGCGCCGTCATGCTCGGCAAGCTGGTGACCATCGCCCGCTTCCCCGGCGGGGTCCACGACCTCACCCTGTCCGAGCCGCCCGTGCGCGAGCAGGTCTTCTCCGCCCTGCGCCGCTGGATGGCCGCCACGTGCTGCGCTGAGCCCCGCCCGGCCAGCTGCCCGGGCCAGGGTGTTCAGAGGCCGCTGTCGGCCGGGTTGTCGCGCAGGTCACCCAGGTGGGCGCCGTGCACCCCTACGCGCCACACGCGCCAGCCGTCGGCGTCGGTGACGTTCTGGGCGGCGTTGGCGGCTGATGTGGGGTCGGTGAAGGAGCGACCGTCGGACAGGGTGATGACTCCCTCCACCGACAGGGTCGCCTCGTGGTAGATGCCTCGGCGCAGCCTGCCAGATGAGCTGGGTCGGCTTGCCGAGCGAGGGCCGCCACGGCCGCCAGCTCAGCGGTCTCCCTGGACCAGGAGGGACTTCGAGGGGTCCCCGCCCAGCGCCTCGGCCACCGGGTCGAGCGCGTCAGCCGACCCGCGCAGTGGTTCCCAGGACACGAGCGGCACCGAGCCGGTGGGCGCCTCCGTGCGGGTCTTGTTGGGGGCCACGGTGGACCAGGCCTCCGCGGCCCGGACAGAGCCCCCGGCGGTCTCGGAGGCTCCTGGCTCCTCTGCGGGCGAGGTCGCGGCGTGCGAGGTGGGCGATGCCGAGGCCGCGTCCTGCGCAGACAGTGGCTGAGCCACCCGCGAGCGCCGTCCCATGCGGGTGCGGGGTCGCCCTCGCCCTGGGCATCAGTCGCCCCGGGAGTCGCCTGCCGAGGCATGAGGGGGTGGCTGCGCCACCGGGTGCCGCGGCGGCGAGCGGAGCGTCGGAAGGCACTGAGCCGGCCGACGCCACTGAACTGCTCCCCCCGGACAGGCCTCTCCCGCCGAGGATGTCGACGCCTCCGGCCAGGGCGGCGACTGCCCGCTCCTCGGCGCCGGTGCCACTGGTGTCATCGGAGGAGCCGGAGTGACGGCCATGGCCGGCGGCGCGAGCGGGCTCGCCACCCGGAGCGAGGGCGGCGGGAACCGTCATGGTGTCCCCACCGAGAATGCCGGCCAGGTCCCGTCCGACATGGCCCGGCGCTACCGGCACTGCTGGCGACGTCGTGGTCGCCGGTGTCGTGGTCGAGTCGCCGGGACCGTCAGCAGGGGCCGGATGCGGCAGGAGTCTGAGAAGCGCCGACGGAGGCCTCCGGGCCTGGCTCAGAGTAGCTCTCCGCGGCCTCATGGTCGGCCTCGGCGACGCGGGAGGCACCGGCCGCGGTGTCGTCGTCGGCACCCGTGGCCGGGTTCTCCGCGGCAACGACGATGTGGGGGTCGCCGGCGGGGCCGTCGGCGACGCCCTCACCCAGTTCGGGGCGCGCCTCCCCGGCAGGCGGGTGCCGCCCGCCTCGCCCTGGGTCCTCGGGCCGGGCCCCGGCCCCACCCTGAGAGGACAGCGCATGCACCTGGGGCTGCTCGGCGGTCACGGCCACCGGCTCGAACAGCTCGGAGAGCGCATCGGCGGCACCTGTCGCGGCGAAGGCTCCGGCCGGAATGGCGGCGCCGTCGTCACCGCGCCCTCGCCGTCGGGCGCGTGCGCCGGCTCGGGGGACATGACGATCTCGATGGGGCCGGTGACCGGGCTCATGTGCTCGGCCTGCTCAGCGGCATCGATGGCACGCGAGCCGCTCGAGCCGGCGGCGGGGCGGTGCCTGCCGGACCGGCGGAACCGGCCAGGGGCCGGGCAGGGGCGCACGGGCCACGAGCAGCGGCCCCCGGCAGCCACGTCCATCCCGGAGATCTTCTCCACCACGACGACGATGCGGGACTCGTCCACGATGCGCACATCCACCTCGTGGATCTCCAGCCCGGAGGAGGCCAGCACTCCCAGCCCTCCGACGACGTCGGGCTCCAGGGAGGCACTCAGGATCGTCAGCCGCGGTCCGGCCTCGACCTGGGCGGGCATCGCCTCGCGGAACTCGTTCCAGTCCTCGCTGAAGGCCCCCAGCCCGCCCGCGTACCTGCTGGCGATCTCGCGGCGACCAGCGGTGGCAGCCTGGGTCAGACGCGACATGGCGGCCAGCAGCCCCGCGGAGTCGACGCTCTCCAGGACCTCGACGACGACGACCTGCCCGGTGGCGTCCAGGGCGGTCAGGCTCGCTCCGGCGTCGAGCTCCTCCCACGACAGGGGGAAGAGCGGACGGCGCAGGACGTCGACGATCTGTCGCTGAATGGCGACCAGGCTGCGGGACAGGGTGATGGCGTCAGCGGAGCGACCCAGGCGCACGGGCAGGAGGTGGTTGCCGTCGAGCTCGTACATGGCCATGGATGCGGGCCGCCTTTCCTCATCGTCCTGCTCCGCGATGGCCCCCAGCACAGATGGACACGCGCATGGGCGGCTCACAGTAGAGTCACCCACGAACACAGTGCCCAGCCATCCTGTCACGACCGCCGGCACACGGCAGACTATCTCATGATGGCAACGAAGAGTGGGCCGTCGCCCCAACACATCGGCCCGTGTACAGTGAGAAAAACTGCGGGAAAACGGCCAGATCAAGGTTATCTCCTCGAGTTGTCCCGATGCTTGAGAGACCGGTCTCATGGTTGCCTCCACCTCGAGGTGGATGAGGACGCCCGGGCAAGTGGATAAGAATGTCGGCTGACCGGCTCCCGCCGGGGAGCCCTCCCACCCCTCTCGCATCACCAGCCTCCCATCACCTACCGTCTGAGGAGCGTTCATGCCGTCGGTCTCGTCCACCACGACTCCACCGGACGCACCCCGAGATCGTGCCCTCCCCGGCGTCCTCCTCCACCCCCATCACCGTCATCCTCGTCGCCGGCTCCCCGCGCCGCAGCCCTCGCATCTGAGCGCCTACGCACGTCGAGGCCTGGCGGGCCACACGCACCCTGGCTGGCCCCGGCACCGGCCGCGACCACCTGCGCCGCACTGACCCTCATCATCGGCATCGTCCTCCTGCCCTGGGGACCCCAGGGACAGATCGCCCTGTCCGCCCTACATCCACCAGCCCCAGCGGGTGTGGACCCTGCTGACCGCCTGGGCCGTCCCCGGCCACCTGCTGCCAGTGACCGGCAGCCTCATGCTGCTGTCCATCGGCGTGCTGCTGGAGCGGCTCCTGGGGCACGCGACGGTGGCTGGCCACCGCCGCCGTCTCCTCCGCAGGGGGGATCGTCCTGGCCCAGGCGCTCTACCCCCTCATCGGCCGCGTGTGGGACGCCTGGTCGCCCTACCTCATTCACGCCCCGATCCAGGGCATCAGCCTGCCCACCGCCGGCCTGGTGGCGGCCTCCACCAGCGTCATGCGCCCGTCCTGGCGGCGGCGCACGCGCCTGGCATGTTCGCCGTCCTCATCGTCTCGGCCGCCGTGACCGGAACCGTGGGAGCTCTGGCCCGCCTGGGAGCCGGCATCATCGGCCTCATCATGGGCGTCGTCCTGGAACGTGGGCAGCAGTCGGCCCCCTCCCAGGAGCTGCCCCGGCGCGTGGAGCGCGAGCTCGTGGCCTTCCTGGTGGCCTGCTGGGCCGTGAGCTGCGCCCTGGCGGTGGTGAGCAACGCCGCCGGTCCCCTGGCCGATGCCCGCTACGGCCTGACCCCCGCCATCCTTCCCAAGGACGCCGTCATCTACCCCGTCGAGCAGCTCCTGATGTGCATGCCGGCGCTCCTGCAGCTGGTCCTGGCCGACGGACTGCGCCGTGGACGCCGCTCAGCGGCCCACGGGCACCATCGCCCTCCAGATGTTCCTGGGGGCCTGCGCGGCCCTGTTCGCCCTGGTGGAAGATCGGCGAGCAGCTGCCCGAGTCCGCTCCCACCACGGCCCGGCTCCTGCACAGCTGGCTGCGCTCGGGGCACCTGCTGGTGCCCCTGCTGCTCAACATCGTGGTCATCAGTCTCGTCGTGTGGAAAAGAAGCCGCTTCACCCTGGGGTCGTGCCCCGGCGTCATCCGCCGCGCCGTCGTCGCCTGGGTCCTGACCCTCGTCGGTGGGGCGGTCCTGACCGTCGTCGGGGGCCTGCTCATGTCCCAGGACTTCTCCCCCTACGCGACCTGGTCCGCCCTGCTGGAGACCTACGTGTCCTACCTGCTGCCCATCAGCACCGGCGGCATCATGGGCCTGATCGTCGAGCCCATGACCCCCTTGGCCTACCTGCTCACCGCCTGGGTGCCGGTCCTGGTGTGGCTCCTGACGATCCTGTGGGTGTGGCTGGCCCAGTCCGCTCCCGCCCGCACCCGGGTCTCCGACCGTGAGGAGCTCATCGACCTGGTGCGCAGCCGAGGCGCCGGGACCCTGGGGTGGATGCTCACCTGGGAGGGCAACGAGGCCTGGGTCAACGAGGCGGGGACAGCCGGCTTCTCCTACCGCCCCAGCCGCGACGTCGCCCTGACGGTCGGGGATCCCGCCGCCGATGACGCCGATGTGGACCAGGCGGTGCGCGACTTCGCCGACTTCGCCACCGACGCCGGACTCATCCCGGCCCTCTACTCGGTGCACGCCCCGGCGATGGAGGCCGCCCGCGCCATGGGCTGGACGATCCTGCAGGTGGCCGAGGAGGCCGTCCTGGACCTGCCGGACCTGGCCTTCCGCGGCAAGGCCTACCAGGACGTGCGCACCGCCCTCAACCACGCCAAGAAGGAGGGCATCGAGGCGGTATGGACCACCTTCCGCGACTGCCCGGCCGGTCGGCGGGACCAGATCCGGGCCATCTCCCAGGCCTGGGCCAGTGACAAGCCGCTGCCGGAGATGGGTTTCACCCTGGGCGGCCTGGCCGAGCTCGACGACGCTGAGACGCGCCTGCTGCTGGCCGTCGACGCCGACGGCACCGTCCAGGGCGTCACCTCCTGGCTGCCGGTCTACCGCGACGGGCGCGTCATCGGCCTGACCCTGGACTTCATGCGACGCCGTGAGGGCGGTTTCCGCCCCGTCATGGAGTACCTCATCGGGCGCGCCGCTCAGGACGCCCAGGCCGAGGGCCTGGAGATCCTGTCCCTGTCCGGGGCGCCGCTGACCCGCTCCGCCCCGGCCGACGGCGGCGCCTCCTCGCCCTTCGACCCGCTCCTGAACCTGCTGGCCTCCGTGCTGGAGCCGGCCTACGGCTTCGGCTCCCTGCACGCCTACAAGCGCAAGTTCAAGCCGCGCGCGGTGCCCATGTACCTGGCGGTTCCCGACCTGGTGGACCTGCCCACGGTGGGGATCGCCATCGCCCGGGCCTACCTGCCCGACCTCAAGCCCTCCCAGACGGCGCGCTTCGCCCACGTGCTCATGAACCGCGACTGACCGCCGGCTCCCACGCAGGTCCCCGCCCGGCCCTCGGCCCATGCACTGCAGACGCCGGGGCCGGCCGGCTCATCCCCTCGGGTTGAGTCGGCCGGCCCCCAGGCGGTGCAGCCCGATCAGTGCGTCCTGGGCCTACTCGGGTCTAGTCGGCCTTGTCCTCGACGGCCGCGCGCCCGGCCTCCAGGCGGGCCACCGGCACACGGAAGGGCGAGCAGGAGACGTAGTCCAGGCCCGCACGGTGGAAGAAGCCGATGGACTCGGGGTCGCCGCCGTGCTCGCCGCACACGCCCATCTTCATCGTCGGCTTGGTGGAGCGGCCGCCCTCGACGCCCAGGCGCACCATGCCGCCCACGCCGTCGGCGTCGATGGTCTCGAAGGGCGAGACCCCGAAGATGCCGTCGTCGATGTAGCGGCCCACGAAGGAGCCCTCGACGTCGTCGCGCGAGAAGCCCCACGTGGTCTGGGTCAGGTCGTTGGTGCCGAAGGAGAAGAAGTCGGCCTCCTCGGCGACGTGGGCGGCGGTGACGGCCGCGCGCGGCAGCTCGATCATGCAGCCCACCGGGAAGTCGAGCGCGTAGCCGGAGGCCTGGGAGACCTCCTGCAGCACGTGCTCCACGCGCTCGCGCGCCAGCTGGAGCTCACGCACCGACCCGATGAGCGGGATCATGATCTCGGGGTGCGGGTCGCCGCCGGCCTTGAGGCGCTCGACGGCGGCCTCGGCGATGGCGCGCACCTGGAGCTCGATGAGGCCCGGCATGGTCAGCAGCAGGCGGACCCCGCGCAGGCCGAGCATCGGGTTGGCCTCGTGGTTCTTGCGCACCACGGCCAGGGAGCTCCTCGTCGGCCGGGTCCAGCTCGCCGCGCTCGCGGTCCACGGCCACCTTGACGCTCAGCTCTGTGAGGTCGGGCAGGAACTCGTGCAGGGGCGGGTCGATGAGGCGCACCGTCATGGGCTTGCCGTTCATCGTCTCGAACATCTGGATGAAGTCGCCCTTCTGCAGCGGCAGGAGGGCGGCCAGGGCGGCCTCGCGCTCGGCGTCGGAGGAGGCCAGGATGAGGTTCTGGACGAACTGCTTGCGCTCGCCCAGGAACATGTGCTCGGTGCGGCACAGGCCCACGCCCTGGGCGCCGCGGTGGATGGCGTGGCGGGCGTCGTCGGGGGTGTCGGCGTTGGCGCGCACCTCGAGGCGGCGGACCCTCATCGGCGTGGCGCATGAGGCGGTCCACGGCAGTGACGAGCTCGCGGGTGTCGTCGTCGCCGGCCGCGTCGAGCGCCTCGGCCAGGCCGCGGCGCAGGTAGGTCATGACCGGGGAGTCGACGACGCCGACCTCGCCGAGGAAGACCTCGCCGGTGGTGCCGTCGATGGCGATGATGTCCTCACTGGTGAGGACCTCCTCGCGCCCCGCGACGCGCAGGGTCTTGGCGGCGGCGTCGACCTCGAGGGCCTCGGCGCCGCACACGCAGGTCTTGCCCATGCCGCGGGCGACGACGGCGGCGTGGCTGGTCTTGCCGCCGCGGGCCGTGAGCACGCCGGCGGCCGCGACCATGCCGGGCAGGTCGTCGGGGTTGGTCTCGCGGCGCACGAGGATGACGGAGTCGCCCTTCTCGGCGCGCGAGACGGCCTCGTCGTTGTCGAAGGCGATGTAGCCCACGGCGGCGCCCGGGGAGGCGGGCATGGCGCGGGTGAGCAGGGTCGCGGCTGGAGTCGTCGTCGAACTGGGGGAACATCAGCTGGGTGAGCTGCTCGCCGGAGACGCGCGTGAGGGCCTCGTCCATGGTGATGAGCTTCTCGTCGACGAGCTGGGTGGCCACGCGGAAGGCGGCCGCGGCGGTGCGCTTGCCCACGCGGGTCTGGAGCATCCACAGCTTGCCGCGCTCGATGGTGAACTCGATGTCGCACAGGTCGCGGTAGTGGGTCTCCAGGCGGCGCATGATGGCGCGCAGCTCGTCGTAGGAGGCCTTGTCCAGGCGCTCGAGGTCGGCCAGGGACAGGGTGTTGCGGATGCCGGCGACGACGTCCTCGCCCTGGGCGTTGACGAGGTAGTCGCCGTAGACGCCGGTGCGCCCGGTGGAGGGGTCGCGGGTGAAGCACACGCCGGTGCCGGAGGTCTCCCCCATGTTGCCGAACACCATGGTGCACACGTTGACCGCGGTGCCCAGGTCGTGGGGGATCTTCTCGCGGCGGCGGTAGATGTGGGCGCGCTCGGTGTTCCAGGAGCGGAAGACGGCCTCGGTGGCCATGTCCAGCTGGGAGCGGGGGTCCTGCGGGAAGTCGATGCCCGCGTGCTCCTTGACGATGGCCTTGTACTCCTCCACCAGCTCCTGGAGGGCGTCCACGGGGAGCTCGTAGTCCATGGAGACGCCCCGCGCGTCCTTCTTGGCGTCCAGGGCGTCGGAGAAGTGGTCGCCGTCGATGTCCAGGACGGTCTTGCCGAACATCTGGATGAGGCGGCGGTAGGAGTCCCAGGCGAAGCGCTCGTCGGAGCTGGCGGCGGCCAGGCCCTTGACGGAGACGTCGTTGAGGCCGATGTTGAGGACGGTCTCCATCATGCCGGGCATGGAGAACTTGGCGCCGCTTCGCACCGAGACGAGCAGGGGGTCCTCGGCGGCGCCGAGCTCGCGCCCCAGCTCCTCCTCGACGCCACGCAGAGCGGTGGTGACCTGGACCGAGAGCTCCTCAGGGGACCTCGCCGCTGGCCAGGTAGGCGCGACAGGCGTCGGTGGTGATGGTGAAGCCGGGGGAACAGGGGAGATCCAGCCGGGTCATCTCCGCCAGATTCGCTCCCTTGCCTCCCAGGAGGTCCTTCTGGTCCTTGTCACCCTCGCTGAAGCGGTACACGTACTTGGGCATCCTTGCCTCTTTCGGTTCTTGTGGAACTAGGGACTCCGTGCACGCGCAGGCGCACGCGAAGCACTCTATGTGACTTCGGTCCCATGTTGCAGGTGACTCATCCAGCCGCGAACAGGGCTGCGCCGGCCGGCCCGAGGGCTTAAGGGCGCAGCGCCAGCAGGCCGGTGTGTCCCGGCAGGGTGATGCGGGTGGACAGGGGACTCGCCGTCGGGCGTCCCCGGAGCGGGTCGGGGCGCAGGGGCCAGCCCGGGCAGACGCAGCGCCACCATGCGCCCAGCCCGGCCCCACGTATCACAGGAGTTACGACAACTGCTCAAAACGGGTTCTTCGTGTCGTGGGGATGGGGTTGTGCGGGGCTTTCCTCGTCGGGGTCTCGGGGTACGTGGTCGTACGCGATCCCACCCGGTCGTACGTAAAACCGCGTGGTCGTACCCCCAGCGCACGCGGTCGTACGTAAAACCGCGCGGTCGTACCTTAGAGCCCCTCTAAGGTACGACCGCGCGCCGCCGGGTACGACCACGCGACGCCGAGTACGACCGCGCAGGACCCCGAGACGCCGAACCACCGGCACCCGCTCACCCCGACCACGCCCTCACACACGAAGAACCTCAAAACATAGCGGCGGATGCCCGCCACACTTCCGCGTGGCGGGCATCCGCCGCCGGTCCGATCGCGCAGGATCCGACGCGTGCGTCCGACGTCTATCCGGCGACTAGGGAACGACGACGAGGACGTCGCACTTCGACTTGCGGAGCACCTGGACGGAGACGGCTCCGAAGACGCGGCCGAACAGCGAATCGACGCCTTTGGATCCGACGATGACGAGGTCCGCCTCGGTCTCCAAGGTGACGAGGGTGACGGCATCGACCGCCGTGCCCTCGACGACGACGCCCTGGGCGAGGGCGACGCCGCGCTCAACGGCGGTATCACGCGCCTTCTCGACGACGGCGTAGGCCTGGTCCTCGGTGAGCCCGACCCGCACATCGGCGACGGGGGCGAAACTCGTTGATGCGAGCCTTGTCCCGCGCCGAGACGGGGTCGAAGCCGGCGACGAGGAGAAGAGCGGCGTCGCACAGGGCGAGCCATCTCGCAGGCGCGATCGATGACGTGGGTGTTCGCCTCGACATCGCCGACTCCGGCGACAATGGTGGTATAGGGTCACGGATGACATCCTTTCGTGGGGCACCCGGTCAGGCCACGGCAGTCTCAGTGGCGGACACGGCGGCGGCGCGCACCCGCGGGTCCGCGTCCTTGACGGTGTCGATCCACTCGATGAGCAGACCGGCGATGACGAGGAAGACTGCGACGAAGAGCATGGCGTTGACCGGGTGATCGCCGAGCAGGTGCTTGTAAATGGGACCGAAGGTGAGGGTCTGGATGAACTGGGGGATGACGATCATCATATTGATAACGCCCATGTAGACGCCTCGGCGCTCCTTGCGGATCATCTCAATGGCCATGATGTAGGGTACGCCCGTAATAGAAGCCCAGGCCACACCAATGCCGATCATGGGCAGGTAGAGGACCGCGGTGTGGCCGGGGCTGCCGATGCGGGTGAGCAGGACCAGGCAGACGGCGGCGAGGCACAGCGCCGCGGTGTGGACGTGCTTGGGGCCGATGCGGTTGGACAGTCGCGCCAGGAAGAGGGCGACGACCGTGCAGGAGACGTAGTAGGCGACCATGAGCCCGGTGGCGAAGCCGGAGGCGTTGTTGAAGGCCTCGGTCTTGGCGTACCCCGGGTCGGACAGGTTCACGCCGAAGTAGGTGACGGCGCACATGAGGCCCAGGTACTGCCAGAAGACGTTCATGGCGTACCACTGGAAGAGGTAGACCAGGGCCATCTTCTTCAGGCCGCGGGGCATCTCGACGATGGCGACGCCGATGTCCTTGACGAAGCCGAAGGGGGCCCTCCTCCCGCTTCTTGCGCTCGAGCTCGACCAAGCCCTCCGGCGTGGGCGGCAGCTCCTTGGTGGAGAGCACCGAGATGAGCACCGAGCCGATGGAGCACACCGAGCCCACCATGAAGGCGCCGAAGACCCAGTAGGGGATGCCGGCGGCGGTGGCGCCCGCCAGGGTCTTCTCCAGAACGACGAGGGTCCCGGCGGCCAGGGCCGAGCCGGCGCCGATGAACAGGGACTGGGCGAGGAAGCCCTTGGCGAGCTGCTTGGAGGGCAGGCGGTCGCCGATGAAGGCCCGGTAGGGCTCCATGGCCGTGTTGTTCGAGGCGTCCAGCAGCCACAGGCACAGCACCGCCATCCACACGGCGGTGACGAAGGGCATGAGGAACAGGAACACGGAGCAGCCGACGGCCCCGATCAGGAAGAAGGGCTTACGGCGTCCCCACTTCTCGCTCCAGGTCCGGTCCGAGAGCGCCCCGATGAGCGGTTGGATGAGCAGGCCGGTGACGGGTCCGGCCAGATTGAGGATGGGGATCTCGTCAGCGGAAGCCCCGAGGAACTGGTAGATGGGCGACATGGCGTTCTGCTGCATGCCGAAGGAGTATTGGATGCCGAAGAATCCGACGTTCATCAGCAGGATCTGAGCAGTGCTCATCATGGGCTTGTGCGCGATGTCCGCCGCGCTATTCTGGGAAGTCTGTGCCATAGGTCATCCTTGTCCTGGGCCCTGTGGAACTCTGTCGACGCCGCCCGAGACGGACGCCGCGCTTCCTGCCCGAGAGAACGCTGTACGGGACGGCGGGGATCTCAGGAAGTCAAGCAGGTCAATGATCCACCCAACATGACTAACGTTTGACAGGTCTTTAGTCCCATTATCGGATCTCGCACGAGCCGGACCGGGTCATGACTCAGGCACGCAGGGCAATCATCCCACGATGCGCGCTGAGGGGCACCTCCAGAGCCAGCGCCTCACCGTCCGGGTCCCCGGTGGGCCCCGGTGACCTGAGGCCCGCCGGGAGACGCACGGTGCCGCCTCCCTCCTCGCCGAGCGCGACGGCGGCCACTCCGCCCTCGAACTCGCGCACCCAGGCGCCCGAGGTCCTCCGGGGCCGTCCCAGCGGGCGCCCCAGGTCGGCGTCGAGGGCGGGGAACCAGGGAGTGCGCGAGTAGTCGTCGTGACCGGTGGCCGTGTAGGCGCCCTCCCTCCCCGAAGACCCAGAAGGCCGCCAGCCCGTAGAGGCCGGGGGACGTGCGGGCACCGGACATGGAGCCGCCGCCCCCGCCGTCGGGCGTGCGCACGATGGACAGGCCCGGCCCGCGCAGCTCGTGGATCTGGGCCAGGGCCGTGGCCTCATCGAAGAGGTGATGGTCCCCCCAGCCCAGCCAGCACTCGTCGAAGCCGCCGCCCCAGGCCGAGTGGCGCTCCCAGCGGCCGGGTTCCCGGCGGGCCTCGGCCACGTTGGGGATGAGGATCTTGCCGACGGCGTTGAGGCCGGCCCCGACCTGGTCGACGAAGGTGTTCAGCTCGGCGCGCAGGGCGGCGGTGTCGGCGATGTCCTCCAGGGGAGGTTCAGGCCGTAGTAGTCGTCGAAGACGTCGTTGTCCGCCATGACGCCGTCGAAGGCGGTCTCAGCGGTGGCCTGGCAGACCTCCTCCACCCAGCGGGCGCGGTAGTCGGGGTCCCACACGCGGGCCTGGAAGTGGCCGGGGTAGGTGCTCCACTCGACCAGGTCGCCGTTGTCGCGCTTGGCGAGCCAGCCGCGGCGGCGGGCCTCGCGGTAGGACAGCCCCGAGGCGCGCATGGAGTCCGGCTCGAAGTCCCGCGTGGAGGACAGGCACCGGTAGGCCAGGACCGTCATGTCCGGTCGCGCCTCCTTGAGGCGGGCTGCTGCCTCGGTCTCCCAGGGCTGGAGGATCGCCGCCCGGTAGTGGGCGATCGCGAAGTCCAGCTCCCCGGGCTCGAGCGGGTTGCCGTAACGGATCCAGGCGCCGACGCCGCCGGTGCTGCTCCTCATGCTCCTCCTCGGTCGGCGCGGGCACCGGCCTGCTCACCGGCGCCGCCCTGACGGTAGATCTTGTTGTAGGAGGCGTTGACCTTGACCAGGTCGTAGGCCGCCTCCACGCGGCCGCGGGCGTTGAGGCTCAGACGCTCGTAGAGATCGACGTCGCTGATGACCTCCTGGACCTTGTCCGCCATGACGGTGGGGTCGCCGGGCTCGATGATGATGCCGCAGGGGTCCCAGGTCTGTCCGTCGTCGGTGACGATCATGTCCTCGACGACGGAGCGCACGGCGCCGACGTCGGTGCTCACCGTGGGGATGCCGGCCCCCATGGTCTCCAGGGAGACGACCGGCAGGCCCTCGTTGTAGCTGGGCAGGACGAACAGGTCGAACTCGGGCAGGAGCTCGCGGACCTTGACGGTCCCGCGGATGGTGATGACGCTCTCCAGGCCCTGCTCGACGATGCGGGTGAGGCACTGCTCGAAGTAGGAGGGCATGTGCTCGGTGGGCCCGCACACGTCCAGGTGGATGTTCAGGCCCCGGTCCACCATGAGGCGCACCGAGTCGATCATGTCCAGCAGGCCCTTGATGGGCACGACGCGGGCGATGTACACCAGCTTCCACAGGTGCTTGTCCGCGCCCTCCTTCTTGATCTCCTCGATGGCGGCCAGGCGCGCGGCGTAGGAGGCGTCGAACTCCGAGGTGACGATGCCGTTGGGGATGACGATGGCGCGCCCGGCGTCGCCGCCGAGCTCATTGGCCTCGGTGATGGCCCGCGGGTAGAGGTAGGTGGAGGCGTAGGCGTAGGGGTAGCACAGGCGCCCCATCTCCAGCCACCAGGCCATCCACATGCGCTCGCGGCCGGTGACGTCGAAAGTGCGGTAGTCGGTGAGCCTGATGTTGAGGTCCAGCCTGCGTTCCAGGAGGGTGTTGACGGTGTCGCGCACGTAGAGGTTGTGCTCGGTCAGCAGCACCTTGGTGCCGTGCTCGCGGGCGGCGTTGACGCCCGAGCAGCATGGCGTAGCCGGTGGTGTGGGCGTGGTAGACCTGGGCGCGCGGGACCGGCTCGGCCAGGACCGCGTAGGCCAGGGAGAAGAAGTCGCGCAGGCACCAGAAGATGTCGGTCATCGACATCCCCAGGTCCGGCATCATGTCGTGGTAGGCCTCCATGAACTCGCGCGTGCCCAGGATCGCCCAGACCGGGTAGCGGCGTGAGGCGCTCAGGCCCTCGCTGATGATGTCCCACAGCGGCTCGGTCTGGCCGTCCTGGGCCAGGGAGAGCATGGCGCCCAGGATGCGCCGGGACAGCTCGCGGCGCTGGCGGCGGTTCATGCGCAGGTCGCGCGGGCGGGCGCGCAGGAAGTCCTCCTGGTGCTCCTCCATGGACAGGTAGAGGACCCTCACCCAGGCGACGTTGTCCGGCATGCCGTAGAGGTCCTTGAGCGGCGAGTGGGAGTCCCAGGTGATGTGGATGATCCCGAAGGTGAGGTCCGGGTTGCCGGTGATGATGTCGTGGACCACCGCGGAGACCCCGCCCTTGAGGTAGGGGTAGGTGGACTCCATGACGATGGCGACGTCGACGTCGGCGTACACGCCGTCCTCGGGGACGCCGTCGGGCAGGGCCCGGGCACCGGCCTCAGGCTCCGGCTGCTCGGAGAGCTGAAGCAGCTCGGCCGCACCGGCGGGGGCCTCCTCGTCGTCAGTCTCCTCCTGGGCGGCCTGCTGGGACAGGGGGATCGCGGCGGCGTGAGAGGCGGCCGAGGCCACGGACTCCCAGGCGATGGCCGTGGGGGCGGGGGCCGCGCAGGGTGCTGGGGGCTGCTGGGGGCTCCGGGCCGGTCCGGCTCCTGCGGGATCGACTCGGCGGGGGCCGAGGGCTTGCCGTGCACCGGGGGCTGCGGACTGTACCGGGGCGGCGGCGCCGGGTGGCATCAGGGGGCCGGCGAGGCGGCGGGAGCGGGGTGCGGCCGGCTCCACCGGCGATGACGCGGAGGCGGCCGACGCAGCCGAGCTCACGGCACCGAAGATCAGGGGAGTCAGGACGTCGGGGCTCTGCGAGGAGGGTCGGCTCCGGGCTCTTGGGGCGCGGCTGGACCACGCCGTAGCCGGCCGGGGGCCGGGGCCTGGACGACGCCGAAGATCGGCGCGGCAGGAACCTCCGGGAGTGGAGGCCGACTCAGCTGGCTCGGCAGCGGCGTGGCGGGCAGGATGGTGGACGAGCCGGCGGAGGGGTGGCGGCCGAGGGGCCGCTCAGGGGCGCTGGCCCCGCCGGTGGTGACGACGACGCCGTAGCCGTCGGGGCCGACCTTGATCCCTGGGGCCGGTCTCCTCGCCCCGGTCGCCGATGCCGGGGGCGTCGTCGGGGACTGGGCATCGGGGCGTAGCCGCCGGCCGGTGCCGAGTAGCGCAGCGGAAGGCTCTCCAGGCGGGCGCGGAAGGAGGATGACGAGCTCACCAGGACATGGCCTTTCCCCAGAAGAAGGAGTACTCGGGCGCGGCCCACCGCTTGCGGTAGAGCAGCAGCCCCAGCGCACACAGCACCAGGTCGACGCCGGCCAGCGGCAGGTAGGCGGCGGCATCGGCCACCTTCAGCAGCAGGGCCGCGGCGATCGCCACGTGGATGCCGGACAGGAGCAGGGCGGTGGTCGAGTCGCCGATGTGGTCGATCTCGTAGCTCAGGAGCGTCAGCACCGTGAACAGGGTCGAGGAGAGGCACACCTCGAGGACCAGCGGAACCTGCTCGGGGGACATGAGCGCCATGGAGCAGACGACGATGATGACACCGGCGGCCCCGACGACGCAGGCACGAATGAGGCTGGCGTCCAGCAGCCGACGCAGCGTGCGCCCGCGGTCGCGCAGGCTGGCCATGCCCTCACGCTTGAGAACCGTCTGGAAACAGGGCGATCTCGGTGTTGACCCGCGGCGCGGTGACCGCGAAGTAGTAGCAGTAGGCGACGACGGCGGGCTGGAGGCACAGGTAGACCAGCGCCACGTCGAAGTCGCGACCGGCGCCCAGGAAGAGGAAGAACTTGTCCGACCACAGCACTCCCCCCAGGATCGCACCCCGAAGCATGTCCTGCACGAGGATGCCGGTGGCGACCCCGCGGGGCCGCAGGATCCTGCCCAGGGAGCGCCCCATGGACAGGAGCTGACTGAGGGCTCCCATCAGCGGAGGCAGGTACCACCAGGTGGGCTCGGCGACGAGTGCGACGGCGTAGCAGAGCCAGCCCACCGACCACAGGCGGCGTCGCCCGGCGACGTCGGCGACGATGAGCGACTGGACGAAGACGACGTGCAGGAGGAGCAGGGCGGTGTGGACGCCCAGGACGTGCAGGGTTCCAGCCGGTCACGGCGGCCACGACGAGGATCTCCAGCGCCGTGGGCACGAGCGCCCACAGGAACAGTGCCGGCCAGATGGAGCAGTATCGCTCCAGCACCGCCCGCGGACCGCGGCCGATGGAGTCGCCCAGGAGCCGGTAGACGGGGGTGCCGATGATCTGGCTGAGCCAGGGCACCGCCACTGACACGCTCAGGACGATGACCGGCAGGCCCGTGCCACTCACCGTGCTGGCGGCCATCTTCTGGGAGACGACGGGGAAGCTCAGGCCCAACAGGATCGCCGGGGACATTCCCAGGAGCATCGCCGCGCCCCAGTGCCAGCGGGCACCCGGAGCGATGCCACCGCGCTTGAGCGCCCGGGTGGGCGGCGCCGTGATCAGCCCCAGACCGATGAGGACCGTGACGACCAGAACGCCGATGGTGACCTCCACAGGCCAGCCGATCCAGGGCAGCACCGCCGTCACCACGCCGACGACCCCCAGGGTCGCAGCAGCGTTAGCGGTCCGCAGTCGCGGAAAACGATGCTGGTGGAAATGTCGCGGTTCGTATCTGAGTTGGGTCATGGGAGTAGCGGCACCAAGAATGCGTGAGCACGCACGGGCGATCCGAGCCGGACACTCAGGCGCCGTGGTCGAGGAGCGCCACGGCAGCCTGAATGAGGGCGGACAGGTACGGACAGTGAGGACGAGTAGGGCGAAGACGGTTGAGACAGCCCCGCGCAGTGCGGGGTGACGACACCGACCGGCCATGTCCGAGGGACGACTTTCGACGGATCGTCACTCCACTGTATCCGGCAGAGGACAGACATGAGACACCCAAGCCAAACTCTCAGAACATTCTCTTGTTTCGCTCAGATTTTCATTCATTTTTCAGTTTCCCGCTTCGCCGCATCGCGAGCCTCAGAGCCCGTGCATATTCACAAGTCCGAACTACGTTTCGCAAAGTGCTACACCCAAGATAATGGCCACTACCTGGAAAAATGAAAGCAGAGGCAATGCGGCCCCACCACATCCCCTGTGATTCACACCAACACTCCTTGCAGGCTGAGGCCCCCACCGCGTAGCGACGACGATGGGCCGCAACCCCAGCTGGGGTTGCGGCCCATCGTATGGAACTGATAAGGGATCGGCGCCGGTGCGACACCCGCGCCCCGTGGACTCGGCGAGTCCAGTGAGCCCCGTGAGGTCAGCGTCCGGGCTCGGCGGCCGGTGAGGCGCCGCCGTCACGACTGATCGGCGTCGAGGGGATGCGCAGCGGGCTGGAGGCCCCTCCACCGCCGCCGGCCGCGGCGTCCTCGGCCTCGCGCAGCGCGGCGACCTCGGCCTCGCCCTGCTCCCAGGGCTCGCCGCGGAAGATGAACTCACCCAGGATGGACTCGCCCTCGGCGTCGACGATGACCTTCTGGCCCCGCTCGATCTCCCCGAAGAGGATCTTCTCGCTCAGGGCGTCCTCGATGTCGCGCTGGATGGCGCGGCGCAGCGGACGGGCGCCGAGCACCGGGTCGAAGCCGCGCTCGGCCAGGAGGTCCTTGGCGGCCTCGGTCAGCTCGATGGTCATCTGCTGCTCGGCCAGGCGCTTGTCGAGGCGCACGATCATGAGGTCGACGATCTGGCGCACCTCCTCCTTGGTCAGCTGCGGGAAGACGATGAGGTCGTCGACGCGGTTGAGGAACTCGGGCCGGAACTGCTGCTTGAGCTCGCGGTTGACGTGGGCCTTCATCTCCTCGTAGTCCATGGCGCCGGACTCGGTGGACTGGAAGCCGGTGGCCACCGACTTGCCGATGTCCTTGGAGCCGAGGTTGGTGGTCATGATGATGACGGTGTTCTTGAAGTCCACCACGCGGCCCTGGGCGTCGGAGAGGTGCCCGTCCTCCAGGATCTGCAGCAGGGAGTTGAAGATGTCCGGGTGGGCCTTCTCGACCTCGTCGAACAGGACCACGGAGAAGGGCCGACGGCGCACCTTCTCGGTGAGCTGGCCGCCCTCGTCGTAGCCGACGTAGCCGGGAGGGGCGCCGAAGAGCCGCGAGACCGTGTGCTTCTCGGCGAACTCGGACATGTCGAGCTGGATGAGGGCGTCCTCGTCGTCGAACAGGAACTCCGCCAGGGCCTTGGCCAGCTCGGTCTTTCCGACGCCGGTGGGGCCGGCGAAGATGAAGGAGCCGCCGGGGCGCTTGGGGTCCTTCAGGCCGGCGCGGGTGCGGCGGATCGACTTCGACAGGGCCTCGATGGCCTTGTTCTGGCCGATGATGCGCTTGTGGAGCTCGGCCTCCATGTTGAGGAGCTTGGCGGACTCGGCCTCGGTCAGCTTGACCACCGGGATGCCGGTGGACATGGCCAGGACCTCGGCGATGAGCGCCTCGTCGACCTCGGCGACCTGGTCGAGGTCGCCGGACTTCCAGGCCTTCTCCTTGGCGGCGCGCTCGTCGGCCAGACGGCGCTCGTCGTCGCGCAGGGAGGCGGCGCGCTCGAAGTCCTGGTCGTCGATGGCGGACTCCTTCTCCCGCTTGACCTGGGCGATCTGCTCGTCGATCTCGCGCAGCTCGGGCGGAGCCGTCATGCGGCGGATGCGCAGGCGGGCGCCGGCCTCGTCGACCAGGTCGATGGCCTTGTCCGGCAGGAAGCGGTCGTTGATGTAGCGGTCGGCGAGCTTGGCGGCGGCCTCGATGGCCTCGTCGGTGATGACGATGCGGTGAAAGGCCTCGTAGCGGTCGCGCAGGCCGGTGAGGATCCCGATGGTCTCCTCGATGCTGGGCTGGTCGACGGTCACCGGCTGGAAGCGGCGCTCCAGGGCGGCGTCCTTCTCGATCTTGCGGTACTCATCCAGGGTGGTGGCCCCGATGGTCTGGAGCTCGCCGCGGGCCAGCATGGGCTTGAGGATGGAGGCGGCGTCGACGGCGCCCTCGGCGGCGCCGGCACCGACGAGGGTGTGGATCTCGTCGATGAACAGGACGATGTCGCCGCGGGTGCGCACCTCCTTGAGGACCTTCTTGAGGCGCTCCTCGAAGTCGCCGCGGTAGCGCGAGCCGGCCACGAGCGAGCCCATGTCCAGGGAGTAGAGCTGCTTGTCGCGCAGGGTCTCGGGGACGTCGCCGTGGACGATGGCCTGGCTCAGGCCCTCGACGACGGCGGTCTTGCCCACGCCCGGCTCCCCCGATGAGGACAGGGGTTGTTCTTGGTGCGCCGGGAGAGGACCTGCATGACCCTCTCCATCTCCTTCTTGCGGCCGATGACCGGGTCCAGCTTGCCCTCGCGGGCGGCGGCGGTGAGGTTGCGGCCGAACTGGTCCAGGATGGCGCTGCCCGAGGGCGTGCCCTCCTTGGAGGGGCCGCCGGCGTTGACGGTCTCCTTGCCCTCGTAGCCCGGAGAGCATCTGCATGACGGTCTGGCGCACGCTGGACAGGTCCCCGCCGAGGTTGGTCAGGACCTGGGCGGCCACGCCCTCGCCCTCGCGCAGCAGGCCGAGCAGCAGGTGCTCGGTGCCGATGTAGTTGTGGCCGAGCTGGAGGGCCTCGCGCATGGAGAGCTCGAAGACCTTCTTGCCGCGCGGCGTGAAGGGGATGTGGCCGGTGGGGGCGGACTGCCCCTCGCCGATGATCTCGATGACCTGGCTGCGCACGGCGTCCAGGGAGATGTCCATCGACTCCAGCGCCTTGGCGGCCACCCCCTCGCCCTCGTGAATGAGGCCGAGGAGGAGGTGCTCGGTGCCGATGTAGTTGTGGTTCAGAGCCCGCGCCTCGTCCTGCGCGAGCACGACGACGCGGCGGGCACGGTCGGTAAAGCGTTCAAACATCAGTAATTCCTCCTCGGCACGTGCTCCGTGCGGGACCGCTCGTCCGGTGGTGGCGAGGGATGTCGCAGCGCCGCGGAGAGATGGCGCTGAGAGCACGTGCTGACAAGGCTAACCAGCCGGATGCCTGGGCCATGCCCCTGTTCGCGGTAGGCGTGAGTAGGCCTTGAGCCGGGTCGACTCAGCCCTGGTTCGCTTGCACAGGCCCAGTCCCTGCCTCGCGGCCAGCCTCCATCGGTCGCGGTCGTCGGGTAGGCCTCGCGTTCACACCCTTTGCCCCTGAACGCGAGGCCCAAGGTACGACCGCGACGGCAGAGACGGCATGGGTGCACCCAAGAGGCGCAGGACGAACTGCCTCACGAATTCTGCCGCACGATTCGTATCCGCCCATCACAATGGGGGCCATGCCTCCCGTGACTTCTCCCGCCGACGCTGACCACGACAACACGATGCCGACTCCCCTCGCCGACACGTCCACCGGTCAGGCCTCTGACACCGAAGCGCGGGAGACCGGGCGAGGTGCGGCCGGTATCACGCATCGTCTTCTGCCCGCTCTGCCGGCACTGAGAACCGGGGCGCTGCTCAGCGTCATTGGCGCCGTCGCACTCTTCTTCGCCTGGGGAAGCGGCGTCCACGTCTTCGCCTTCGACTCCCGCAACGCCTGGTGGATACCCATATCCGGGATTCCGGCCTTCTGGGCGCTGTCCCTCCTTTTCCGCTTGCTACCCCACCGGTCCCAGGATCCTGACCATGGCAAATCCATCGCCACCGCACATGGGGTGGTCGCCACCCTGGCGATCAGCGGAATCGTGGTGTACGCGGTCCGGCTCATATGGAAGGCTCTTTCAATATGGTCGTCCGTGCTATCCCGCACGGGAATCAACACCGTGGAACTCACCGTCATCGCGGCAGGAACGGCGGGACTGGCCCTTCTGGCTGTCACCGACATTCTCATCCACACACTCTGGGCCACCGAACTATCACCGAATCCCCCACGGAGGAAAGGCTTGGCCCGCCTCCGGCGGTCCAGAAAGCCGGTTCGACACCCCGAAGGCCCGCGACGTCGGACACTCGCACGTGCCGCTCTGGTGCTGGCACCCTCCCTCATCCTTGCCGGGGCGGCGGCCGTCCCACTGAGCCGGCGCAATAAGGCCATTCAGAAGCTGGCTGCACCATCGGTCACCAAGAACCTTCCCGCCTACCCCAACTCCATAGCCGGCAAGCCGGCCTGGGTCAAGGACATCGACAACGTCCTGGACATTGTGGCGGGAGCCGCCGGCCCCGTCATCCACACGGCCGACGGCGTCATGGGCCTCAACCCCGCGGACGGCAGCGTCCTGTGGAGCTACGAACGCCCGAGTTCAACGTACCTAGAGACTTTCGGCGGTCTCCCTAACTTCACAGGCATAGGAACCCGTCGGACACTGGCAGTCAGCCCCGACCACCGCCACATCGCCTTTCGTATCGCCGGCCCCAGCAAATTGACGGACCTTCCATATTCCGACCAGACAGCAGTGACGATCGTTTTGGACACCACCACCGGTCAGGTAACCAATGAACATCTCTCCGATGACGGCATCCTTCAGATCACCGATTCTGCGATCATGGACAGCAACAAGATCTACGCCATCGGCAGCAACGTCGAGAGGTGGGATTTTTGATAAGCACGGTACCACCCCCTTTGGGAGAGGGACGAACTACTCAGGGACGGCGGGACACTCAACCTTCATCGTCAATATCGACATTGACGTCGAAGACAGCCACGGCAACAGTAGCCCACAATACGGCCGCCTATCCCTTGTTTCACAGGACAATCCAGATCAGATCCACACCTCTCCACCATCTGCGCTGACAACAGAATCCCCAAATGCAATCAGCATTGACGGCTGGACGGCCATCTATCGGGACGGAGTCCCCACAAGCACCAACGGCTCCTTCCACAGGGGCTGGGAGATGCAAGCCACCACTCTGGACTCCCTAGTCTCCGAAGAAGAATCTCAGCAGCAAAGACATGACCTGGGGCGAGGTGCGGGCATCAACGACAACGCATCAATCACCACAGGAAAGATCGTCACGCTTCCAGCAACACCCTCGTCGTCAGCACAAGAGACCTTGACGGAGCACTCTTTCCTCTTCTGGAAGGAACCCACGACGATCTCAGCAGTCTTCGATCCCTCAACGCAGAAGCTCCTACCCATGGACCAGCCCTCAGGCCTCATTCGAGCAATCGGCATATCACCAGAGAGCTCACCCGACAGCCTCGAAGCGAGGGTGCGACTCACCCCCATGAGTCACGGAGAGGAGGCCTCCTTCACTATTTCCACAGGAAGCATTTTCCACACACCAGGATCATATGAATACAACCCCGGAATGAAGGATGTCGCCATCCGAAGTTCTTCGAAAGGTATCCGCACTCCACACCCCAGGCGCCAACATCATCATCCTCAACCCCACCGCGCCCCCAATTTTTGAGAGCCGATCCTATCGCCTCTACGGGATCACGGAGGCCACAAAGAAATGAGATTCACTAACTACAGTCTCTGCTCGCTGCAGCCAGCACTCGAGCCTCCTTCTACGCATCACCGGCGCAATGACGTCACTCTCCCTTGGGCTGACATCCCTCGCAGCATGCGCGCCCACCACCAGCACCCCTCCGAGTCTCCCACACCCACAGTTTCTTCACTCACTACAAGTGAAGCCAAGAACATCGAGTTAGGCGACCATTCCAAACACTCCGACATCACCCCATTACCGACCAATAGTGGCCCACTCGGCATGTATCTCGCACCCCACGGCCAGACAACTTTAATCAAGCACAACACAGCGGGAGGCATGACATGGGCATCCACGATCAGACCTTCTGTTGCTGATATGACCTCAGGAGAGATCACAACACCCCAAAGGGCTGCTGAATTCCAGCTTTTCGAGTCGACATCCGGATACGCAGTCGTCAGTCCTGACGGACGTCACGCTTCGTTCCTTCTACGACCCGCAGACATGCGAAATCCCCACGAGGCACGGGAGGAGAGGAGGGACTTCACCGTCGCAGACCAGCGCGCTTATGTCCTCGTCATCGAGACCGAGACCGGAAAGACGGTTCGCACTGAGGAGGTCAAGGGGCTGATTCTGGGCCAGGTGCTCACCAATGACACCCTGGCCGTGGAGACCTCGCAGGCCTACTACCCCGGCGGCAACGGGCACGGGACCATCACCACGTACTCCCTGGCCAAGCCAGCGACCAAGGCAGCCACAATCCCCACCGACAAGTGGCTTGTCGGAGCCACCCAGGACACCCTGCTGCTGGCACCGTCCAACATGAGCGATGGGCATTACAGCGCTCAACCGCTGACCCGCCTGAGCGAGAGCGGCGACGTCGTCGGAACAATCGCCGGAGTCACCGACGTCTATCGAGGCGGATGGGTTGGACGGGTCAGGACGGCAACACGCCGCCCGACGGACAACACCGATGACACACCTCTTGCCACCCCCACAGAGCTGGTCCACCTCGACTCCGGTGTCGCCACCGACGTCGCGGGCCTCAAGGTGAAGGAGGTCGCGTTACCCACCGCTGCAGGGCTCCTCGTCTCCCAGGAGACCTCCACCGGTGAGGGCCAGAACCGCAAGACCACCTCCACCCCACAGTTCTGGCTCAGCGCCGCCGACGACAGCCACCCCACACCGAGAACCTCGAGCAGTTCTCCACGAGTAACGCCCGACCGCCCGCAACAAAGGACCCCAACGCCATGCCGCCTACCGCCGACGTCGAGACACCCATCGGCGACTCCCCCTGCGCTTCCGGCCGCAGCGCCGACCAGGACGATACGGCCCTCGACCGTCGCAGACGCCGGCATCAGCGTATCGTGGCGGGCCTGAGATCACTGCGTTTCGGATGTCTCCTCGGCATGGTGGCCGCGGCCGCCCTCTACGTCATCTGCGGCAGCGGGATCGCCAAGGTGACGCTCAAGCTCCCCCTGCTGTCCTGGAAGGGGCTGGCGCTGAGCGCGTTCCTGTGGGTGTGCGGCGTCGCCCTCTGGCCCGAGCCGCGACTTGGCACCCCCAGCACACGCAGCAGGATTCTGACCGCGGTCCGAACAGCACTCATGCTCCTGCCGGCTGTCCTGGTCCTGGCCTCGGCCGCGTACGCCGCCATCCCGGTTGCCCGGCTCTGGAGGTCCGTCCTCTCCACCTATACGGTCAACCTCGGCGAGGTCCCTGGCCTACTCCACGGGGATCGTCGCCTTCGGCCTCCTGCTGTCGACTGACATTCTTCTGCGGGCCTCGCGCGCTCTGTTCGAGCCTTATGCCAGCACATCGCTGTACGAATCCACCCCGATCTCATCACGGCTGCTCGATCTGCGCCATGAGATGCGCGAGCAACCATGGCGTTCAACCCTGCGGACCCGCAGTCCTCGCGCCCTGCTCGTCCTCGTTCCCGTCGTGGCGCTCGTCGCCTCCGTCGCCGTCCCCTACCTCGGCCACCCGACGGCGTCCGCCCGGCCCACCATCACCCAGACCACGGGCCCGTCGATGAACGCCGACCAGCTGCCGGCGTACCCCACCGGCTTCGCCTCGCAGGAGACGTGGACCAAGAACCTGGCGAGCGGACAGGACGTGATCGCCGGAGCCGCCGGCCCCATCGTTCTCACGTCTGATGGAGCCACCGGGCTCGACTCTCGCGACGGCTCGAACCGGTGGAGCTACCAGCGGAAGGGCTCAACAGCGACAGGCGTCATCCACAGCCCCGACGGCCACTACATGGCGATGAGATTCGACGAGCCGGTCGTCTACACGTCCATGACCCGCACGGACGGAAATCTCAGTCCTTCGACGCCGAAGACCACCATCGTCCTGGACACCATCACCGGAGCCACGGTTTTCGACTGGCGCGGCGACAGTACCCTCCAGATGACCGACTCGGCAGTCCTCTACGGCACCACCGCCTACTCGCTGAAGGACCGGTCGACCATGTGGGACCTTCGAAAGCTCACCGTTGACGGCGCCTCAGGCTCTCAGTCCGCTCAGGCCGCCTACTTCGGCGCGGCTGGTCACTCGGCCTTCGTCCTCAGTCTCCCCTCGGGGGACCACGACGTCGTCGTATCCCAGAAGGATCCCACCACCACGCATGAGCTTCCTGACCTCACCCCCGGTCATCCCCTCAGACCACCCGCGGGTCGAACGTCGACCACGGCCCCGTCGTCATCGACGGCTGGGCAGTCGTCGACAAACCCGGCGGGAAACAGGTCAAACCGTCATGGTCCGAGAAGGGCCTACAGGATAAGGAGGTCCAAGCCGTCAGCCTCGACGGCCTGGCCGGTGTCCCCGGAGCAGATACTCGGGCCTACGATCTCGGCATGACCTCCGAGGTCAACTCGGTCGCCTCCAGGAAATCGCAGACTCTCGTGACCTTCCCGCCCCTCCCAGAGGAGAAGCCAAAGGATGACGTGGACTTAGAGCTTCACCTGTGGGAGGCCTCCGGCACTGTCGGCTCCGTCTTCAACCCTCGGACCCTGGCGGTGACGACGGCGGCACAGACGCCGGGACTCGCCGCCGCCTCCGTCGGCATCACCCAGGCCGCCGTGGGTGAAGCCGTCGAGGGACGGATCACCATCAAGCCCGCAGACGGGTCATCAGGCGCATCAATCCCCCTGGCGCCAGGGACAACATTCGCTCCGCCGGGAGACACGCTCTACAACCCTCAGCTCAAGGATCTGGCACTCGCCGACGTGAGGCCAGAAGAGAATCTAGTGAGCGCCATCAGTACTCCCGGCGTCACCATCATCATGGTTCGGACAGGCACGCGGTATTCCGGCACCTCTCGCATCTACGCCGTGGGAGGAGAAGCCCGATGATGCGCCACACGACACACGCGACGAAGCCCAACCCCTATGCCCGCCCCCATGCCCTCGATGCCCCGTCACCTCACTGGTTCGGCGGCGAGTCGCGCAACTCGGGTTCTGGTGGCAGCGCTCCTGATCTCACTACCACTGTCCGGCTGCGGCTCCTCGGCCCCGAAGACCGCGGCGACCACGCCGTCGGCGGGAGTCTCCGTCACCTCGCTCAGTGCAGATCAGGTGGAGTCCGAGCGGAACCACTTCGACGTCATTGACGTTGGCGACCTGCCTACCCGCTATGGGACCGTCAGGGTGGACAACTCGCAGGTCGCATCCGGTGCCAAGTTGGAACGCGCAGGAGTCGTCACCAGCTACAAACCGGGTAGCACGGGGTACAAACCGGATATCAAGGGCATGCAGTGGGCCAGCCGCATCAAACCTGCGGTATTCGATCACGAGTACGAGTCCAGCAGTGATGACTGGTCAACCACTCAAAAGAACACATTCCATCTTCTCAAGCAGGAGTCCTCCGGCGTGGGCGTCGTCAGTCCCGACGGGCAGCACATCTCACTCGTTCTCCAACCGCACCAGACGGCTCAGGACAACGACTTCTCGGCCCAGCGCACCTACGTCGTCGTCCTCAGCGCCGAGACGGGCAAGCTCGAAGGCTCGGTGGAGGTCTCCGGACTGATCCTGGGGCGGGTCCTCACCAATGACAGCCTGGCCATCCAGACCGCCCAGAACTACTACCCGGGAGCCGACGGTCAGGGAGTCATCTCCGTCCACCCGCTGAGCAACCTTGCGGGCAAACCGTCCACGATCCCCAGCGACCACTGGCTCATCGGCGCCTCCCGGGACTCGCTCCTCCTGTCCCCGTACTCCCCCACCGCCGGCAACGACTGGAGCACCCGGTTCCGCCCGTTCACGGTGACCCAGATGGGTACGGACGGCAAAGTGCGCAGAACCATCACCGGCGTCAACCAGATCTACCCCGGCGGGTGGCTTCAACGCTTCCGCGATCCTGCCTCCGCGGCCGCACTCGCCCCCAGCACTGTCGGAAAGGACGATGACCAGACGCGAGCCGCCTGGAACGCCCTGCCCACCCAGATCGTCGACCTGAACTCGGGAAGCACGCACGACCTCACGGGAGGAAAGGCCGAATCGGTCGGCGTCCCCACCGGCCCCGGGCTGCTCATCAGCCAGAAGGCCACCGACGGCAACGGCAACACCCAGCAGTTCTGGCTCAGCGCCGCCGACGATGGCCACCCCCACACCGAGAACCTCGAGCAGTTCTCCAGCAAGTAGCGGCACGGAAGACACCACGATGACCGATCAGCGCCCCGGAGAGGACACGGAGCCTCTCGCGGCTCCCACTACCCTCGCCTCAGAGGATCCCTACTCCTCGCCGTCAGCTCTTGCCCGCCGTCGGCGTCCCCGCACGCCCCAGGAGCGCCGTCAGGTCTGGTCGCGGCGATTCGAGGGCCTCTTCTGGGCGCTGAAGGTCGACTCAGTGCTCACCGTCCTCGTAGCGGCCGGCCTCTACCTGGCATGGCGCGCTGATCTGACGATGCGGTGGGTGCTCCTCTACATCGGCCTCGCGCCGCTGGTCACGGCGCTCGTCCTGTGGGGGATCGGCATTCTCGCCTGGCAGGAACGTGCCGAGTACTGGGTCGACTGGCAGCATCGGGCGAGGGCCTGCTGGCGCATCATCAAGCGGCTCCTGCCCGTTGCCGGGGTGGCCACCTGCGGCCTGCTCAGCGCCGGAGGCGCGCTGGGCCTGTGGCACGACATCTTTATGCCGCTGGACGCCAGCGCCGGCGAGCTACTCGCCTTCGCGATGGCGGCCCTGGGGCTGGGCTCCTTCTTCGCCTTCGACCTTCTCCACCGCGTCACCCGCTCCTTCTTCCCCGAGGTCGCACAGGGCCTCCTCGCTCCGTTCACGGCTGCGTGCCAGGTCCGCTCGTCTCTTCCCTACCCGCCCACTTCCGGAGCGCCGGCTCCTGGAGCTCACGCATCGTTCTGGTGGCGATCCTCCTGGCCCCGACCCTCGTGCTCAGCGCAAGCGCCTACCTCGCCCACAACTGGGACCGGCCCCGCCCGATCCCTGTGGCCGCCCCGCCACCTTGCCCACCTACCCGACCTCCTTCCCGTCTCAGGTGACCTGGACCCACGACATCCCCTCCGCGCTGGACGTGAACGCAGGGGCCGCCGGACCCCTCGTCCTCACCGATGACAGCCTCATCAGCCTGGATCCCTCCACCGGGAAGATCCGCTGGGACTACCACCGCCAAGGCAGAAGTTCGCCCGAGTACGGGGGACATGTCAGCGGCGTCCGTGGTGAGCCCCCGTATCTCATCACCAGCCCGGACAGGCGCCACGTCGCCCTGACACTCGGGGAGCTGGAGTTCCAGGGCAAGCGCTCCGACGGCGATTACGGTCTGGAATCGGCCCTCACCATCGTCCTGGACACCGTGACCGGACGGGTCACCAACGAGCACTTCCACGACGGCAAGGCCGTCCAGCTCACCGACTCCGTCCTCCTGGCCGGCAGCACCGTCTACTCGCTGGCTGACGACTCCGTGATGTGGCGGCTGAGCGACGTCGACCTCGATCTCTCCGAGGAGGGCTCCCCGTACACAGGCACAGCGGGGCACGCCAGCCTCATTCTCGCGGAGAAGATCCCCGGTAGCCCCAACGGGATCGGCCTTTTCACACTCGTCCCGGATACCAACCCCCGCGGTGTCGTCAGGGACGTTCCGGCCGCCTACGCGAATCGGGAGCTGTTCATCATCGAGGGCTGGACAGTCACCTACCCCGAGGCCACCCAGGATGAGTTCGACGATGTCGATTGGAACTACTCGAAGGCTCACCGCGCCCAGGCCGTCTCCCTTGACGCCCTGGCGAAGGTGCCCGGCGCCGACACCCATGCCTACGACCTGGGCCAGACCCTCGGCATCGCCCCAATGGCGTCCTTTCTCTCCGGGAGGCTGGCCGTCCCTACCGGCCACCGCGCCCACCCCGGTCGAGCCGAAAGCAACCCCGGCCCCGATGACTGGAAGGACCAGTCCACGGTCGCCACCACCTTCAACCCCAGGACACGCGCCGTGCTGGCAGCCCCCCAGGATCCGGGGCTCGTCACCGCGGTCGGGATCACCCGCGCCGACGACGGACAGGGACGCATCAGCCTTCAGTCGGGAGACAAATCAAAAGCCACCTCCATCCCGCTGGAGAACGACACAGTCCCCTTCGTTCCAGGGAGCACGCGGCCGCAACGGCGGCGTTCACGACTTCCCCGTCAATATGCTAGGAGGTAACGACGGCATCAGCGCACTCAGCGCGCCGGGCGTCACCATCGTGCTTCTGCGCCCCACCTACGAGAGTCAGACCACCGGTACACGCATTCGTCTCTACGGACTGGTAGGAGCCTCGTCATGAGCCAGCAAGCCGCCCGGCACCCCCACCGCACGTCCACGGCACCTGCGCACCGTCGACATCGATCCTCCCGGCTGCTCCTTGCCGCAGTACTACTGGCCCTCCCGTTGAGCGCCTGCGCCGGTCAGCTGACCTCAGCCCCGATCCAGACCACGCAGGAGGTCACCGTCAAGGCCACTGCACTCACCGCCGAGCAGGTCACGAGCCTCGAGGCCGACGCCAACACGGGCCCGGACATGGAGTTCCCAACGCTTCCCACTGAGAACAGCACCATCACGGTGCTCATCAACTGGGAGAAGAACCATCGCACGCCCGTGGGAACCACCCTCGTCAGCCGGAACCGATCAGACGGCGCCCTGAAGTGGGCGGTGGCGATCACGCCCGCGGGCGCATCGCGCAACGCGCTGGAGAATGCAGACGCCCCTCAGCAGAACGTCTCAGACCTACTGACGTCCCGCACCAGCGGAGAGATCGTCGTCAGCCCCGACGGGCGCCGCGTCTCCCTCATCCTCACGCCTCATCGCGGGCAGCTCGAGGAGAGGCTCGCCGAGCAGGAGTCCTACGTCGTCGTCCTGGACGCCACCAGCGGCACCGTGGTGCGCACTGAGTCGCTCAACGGAGTGATCCTGGGGCAGGGTCTGACGAACAGAGCTCTGGCCGTGGAGACCGCCAACGACTACTTCCCCGGCGGTACGGGGGAAGGCCAGGTCCATGTCTTCAGGCTGGATGACCCGTCCGCCCCACCCTCGTCATTCGCCACTGATCGGTGGCTGGCGGGGACCGGGACCGACTCGCTGCTGCTGTCACTGCAGCCGCCTTCCCCGCACGGGCCGGAAAGCAACTCCGGCGCATCGACCTTCACCCAGGTGGATACCTCCGGGAAGGTCCGCGCAACCATCAAGGGTGTTGAGGCCGTGCACCCGGGCGGCTGGGTCACGCAGGTCAGTGACCCGGCAGCCGTCAATGCTTCAGCCAACCACGCGGCGACGGGCAGAAGGAGGAACCGGCCTCTCTCAAGGCCGCCCTGCAGAGGCCTGACGCGGCAGGTCGTCAACGTCTCCACGGGAAGCAGCGTGGATGTCACCGGAATGATCGTCGGCGATCGGGGCGTCCCCACCGGCCCCGGGCTGGTGGTCGGCCGGACGACCACTGACGCGAGCGGGAGACGACCTTCACCCCGGTCTTCTGGCTCAGCTCTGCCGATGACGGACACCCCCACACCGAGAACCTCGAGCAGATCGCCAACAAGTAGCGGCACGAAGGACAGCACGATGACCGATCAACACAGTGACCAGTCCCAGGACGCCGAGTCCTCTATACACGCCGCCTCCGCCGAGTCCGCGGAGACCGAAGAAAGCCGCTCAGCCCGCTGGGTCCTCAGAGCGCCCGGAGTCGGCTGAGTCGTCAGGGCCAGGCACCGAGGATGCCCCAGAGGCCTCCGAAACCCCGGACGGATCGGCGCCCCCTCCTCCGCCACGCGTCCTCACGACGTTGCGGGCTCTGCGGGCCCCTGCGCCTCGGCTGGCTCCTGGCGGTCGGGGCGATGACCGTGCTGTTCCTCGCTTACCAGAGTGGGCTGAGGGATCCCGGTCACACGATGAAGGCGGCCGGGGCTTCGTCGGCGGCCTGGCCGTGCTCATATGGATCGCCGGCTACTTCAAGTGGAGAGAGACCGCGCGTTTTACCTTAAAGAGCTATCCCAGCTCACCGCGAGCGCTCGTCAGGAAGACGGTCCTCTTCCAACCGCTGTGCTTGCTGGTGTTCTCGGGCGGCTTCACCGTCGTCCTTCTGCGCCTGTGGCACGCCCAGCTACGCAGCACCTCGGTCAGTATCAACCAGCTGCTCACGCTGGCGGTGGGGGTGCTGGGCCTGGGCCTGCTGGCGGCTACCGATCTCCTGGTTCGTGCCACCCGGGCCACCTACTTCCCGCCACCGCAGAAGCAGCACCTGAGGGCGCGGCTGCGATCGCCTGCGGAGGATCCGGCTGCCCCGGCCCTCGTGGCGCTCCGTCCTCGGCGCGGTCATTCTCATCGTCATTCCACCGCTCGCCCTCGGGACAGCGGCCACGGCCCCGCACCTGATCGCGAGCCGGGTCACGCCGTCGACCGCTGCGAGTATCGACACCTCTGCGCTTCCGGCACTGCCCCGGTCCTTCGCCTCGACGGCGGCCTGGTCGCAGGACATTCACAACATGGCGGAGGTGGTGGCCGGTGCTGCCGGGCCGGTCGTCCTGAGCAGCGACGGCGTCGTCGGCCTCAATCCCGCCGACGGCTCGACCCGGTGGACCTATCCGCGCAAGCACGCGCGCTTCATCCGCTGCCACCCGAGCCCGGACCGCCGTCATCTCGCGGTGACCCTCGATTCCACCGACGGCGAGGAGCCAGAGGGTATGAGCGTCGAGCCTTTGGTGGTCGTCCTCGATACGGTGACCGGGCGCGTCACCTACGAGGGCTTCATGCAGGAAGGCGTCCTCCAGCTCACCGACTCCGTCCTGCTCAACGGTGCCACCGGCTACTCGCTCACCGACGGCTCCCGACTGTGGTCCATCGATGCCGAGGACGTCTCCGTGTCACCTGATACCTGGCCCTACTCGGGCACGGCAGGTCACTCCTCCTTCCTCCTGCGCGGCACGCAACGACGCCCCGATGGGAGGGAGTCCAGGGACGGACTGTACGGAACCTACACACTCATGCCCGACACCGCCCCCTCGGTACGCCGTGAGAGCGCCCCACTCCTCACCGACGGCCGGGGCAGTCCTCTCGCCGTCGGCGGGTGGGTGGCCGCCTTCACTGAGACTCCTCGACCGATCGACTTCCAGACCTCCCCCACGGGTTGGGCGGCGCAGGCCGTCAACCTGGACGCCATGGCCGGCGTCGCCGGCGCCGACACCACCACCTACGACCTGGGCCTGACCTCCGGAGCCAACACCATGGCCTCCCACGCCACGGGCACGCTGACCACTCTGCCTCAACGGACCGTAGGTAACGGAGCCGGCGATACGCCGTCATCTCCCCAGGAACTCGAGGGCGGTACTGCTACCGCCGCGATCTTCGACCCGCAGACCCGGACCGTCTCCCACTCGGCGCAGGAGGCCGGGGTCCTGTCCTACGCCGGCCTCGCCCGCGCCGAGTCCGGTGGTGGCGGTGTTCTGAGCGTCAGCAGCGGGGAGCGCACTCCGACGACGGTGGACGTGCCCGCAGGCTCCACCTACTACCCGCCCGGGACACGTCACTTGTGGACCATCGATGATCCGTCGCCGTCGTCGAATCCGCTGCTCACCACCCTGAGCACGCCGGGAACGACCCTGGTCATCATGGCCACTGGCCCGGACAAGGGCTCCCATTCCTTCCGCATCTTCGGCATCTCAGGAGCCTCGTCATGACCAGCACACGCCCTCACCTCCGTCGCCGGCGCCTCATCGGCTCGGCGCTGGCTGCGGCTGTCCTGTTCGCGGGGGCCATGAGCGCCTGCAGCCCAGGCCCCTCGCAGCTGCCGCAGGTGGAGACCACCGCCCTGAGCGCCTCACAGGTCAAGGAGCGCATCTCGGAGACTCCCACCAGCACTGACAGCGACTCCATACCCGTCGGCGAGGACTTCCTCCACGTCTCCGCCCCGGAGCTGACGGAGAAGGAGAAGGCGCAACGCAGCAGGCAGGACCGGTCGGGGGCGAACAGCTCCATCGTCGCCAGGTACCGCGGCGCGGACGGCTCGGTGCTGTGGGCGCGTGAGATCAAGCCGGCCGTCGTCAACTGGCTCGACGACGACGGCAGCTCTGCCCAGGACGTTGCCCACGATCTCCTCGCGTGGCGGCCGGCCGGCTACGCCGTCGTGAGTCCCGATGGCCGCTACGTCTCCCTCGTCCTGCGTCCACCGCGGATGAGGCCCGTGCTCTCCGACTCGGACGACGACCGCAACCCGCTCGACGTCGCCGCTCAGCGCACCCACGTCCTCGTCCTCGATGCCGCCACCGGGGAGACGGTCCGCACCGTGGAGGTCTCGGGGCTCGTCCTGGGACAGGTGCTGACCAACGACGCCCTGGCCGTAGAGACCGCCCGGGCCTACTACCCGGCCGGGGACGGGAAGGGGACGGTCACCGTCTACTCCCTGACCGACACGTCCGCCGCTCCAGCATCCTTCGCCACCGACCAGTGGCTCACCGGGATCGACGACGGCGCCCTGCTCCTGTCCCCTCAGTCGCCGGCCACCGGACGGCACGACGACGCGTCGGTGACGCTCACCCGCGTCGATACCCGGGGGCGAAAGCTCGGCATCATTGAGGGCGTCACCGCACCCGACCTGAAGCATTGGGAGCGACCGAAGCAACGCTAGTAGCCCGGCCCTCCGGAGTGCTCCTTCCCTTGTCCGTTCAACCGGGCGAAATCCCACGCAAACACCTGACATCGTCACGGATGGGTCACCACAATAGGATTCATGCCCACCACGCCCGACGCCGACGACAACGGCACCTATCAGCCCGGCACCGATCCGGGCACCCATCCAGGCACTGCCGACTCCGGCGATGAGGCCTCGACAGCGCCGGACACGGGGAAGGCCGAGAGAGGTCCCGGCGGCAATATCGCTGAGGCCGGCGAGGGGCGAGACCGCAGGTGGGAGTGAGGGCGACTCCTTCCCGCCGCACGGCACCCTCACCCTGCGCGCCCTGCGCTGGGGCGGACTCCTCGGCGTCGTCGTGTTCGCAGTGACCGCGCTGGCACTGCTCCGGGGCTTGGTGGACGCCCGCAACCTCATCCCGGGCAAGGTCTCAGCACTGACGACTTGCATGATCGTCGCAGGGCTACTGGCCTGGCCGTTCCTCAACGAGGGACAAGAAACGCCCCGTCCTGGTGACGATCACGACCACGATCGCGACGGCCCCTGGGCGTGATGACCTCAGCATCCCTAACACTGGCGTGGTGGGACATCTACCAGGAGACCGGGTTCTCCGTCCTGTTCCTCCTGGCCCTGGCAGGAGCAGCGCTCTCAGCCGCGATCTTCCTGAGCACCGGTCCACTGCTGCACCACCTGCGCAGTACCGCGGTAGGTCTCGGCGATGACGATGACCCGAGCCACTGGGGCCGCCTCCGGCGCAAGACCGGAGAGAAGACCGATAAGGGACTCCCCCGCTACGAGAGCATTCGGGTGACCCGCCGTACCCGCGCCTGCCTCGCTGCCCTGGTCATTGCCCCTGCGCTGACGCTCGGTTCCGCCATTGCCGGAACATGGGCACTGGTCAACCCGGTCCACCATGTCATCGCCAGCACCCCGGCCGACGCCTCACTGGCTCCACCCGCCTCGCTGGCGCCGACGGCCTCCTGGACCAAGGAAATCTCCTCCACCAAGCTGACCACCGCTGCGGGCGCCGGCGGCCCCATCCTCCTGACCGACGACGGCATCATGGCGCTCAACCCCACGGACGGCAGCGTCCTGTGGAACTACGAGCGTAAGCACGCGAACTTCGATCACAACTTTCTTGCCTTCACCAACGCCACCGCACCACTGGTCACCAGCCCGAACGGGAAGTACGTCGCACTGAGAGTCCTGTCACCCAAGTTCGTACAATCCACCGGCGACACCTTGGTTTTCGATGCCCTCACCGGCAGGATCGTCTTCAAGAATCTGAGCACCGGCGGCCCACTTCAGCTGACAGACTCCGCGGTCCTCGACGGCAACAGCGCCTTCTCCCTGACCGATGGGAAGAAGCTCTGGACTCTATCCGATGGTGACCGTGTCGATTACTCCGGAACTGCTGGGCACTCGTCGTTCATTCTGGGCCAGTACAGCGAGGATCGACGTCATGAAAATTCCCCCCAGTCCTACAAGTCAACGATCACCCTCCGCGTCACTCCACAGGAGAACCTTTCTGCCGCCGTAGAGGTCCAGGGATGTGCTTGCCAATCCTCCCGATTACCCCGATGACCCCACCAACCTAGTCAATTTCATTTCGAGGGTGGGCTGCACGCTACACCGGCGAGCTCGATTCGTCGGGTAACCCTGTGGCCGAGGCGATCAGCCTGGACGCACTGGCCAAGGTCGACCGCGCCGACACAAGGACCTTCCCCTGGGGGACCACCTCAGGGATCAACACCGCCGCATCCTTAAGCTCCGGAAGCATCGTCACCTACTCCCCTATCAGATTGGACAACGGTCCGCGAGATTTCCCGTCAGAGCCACGCACGGAGAAGGTGTTCGACCCATCCACCTTCACTGTCACCTCTATCGCCCAGTACCCGGGCTTCACCGGCTCGCCGGTCGAGCTCGTCGACATACCAGCAGACGATGGCTCACTGTCGGCTGCCATCACTGTTCGTCCCGGAGACGGCTCCACCGGAACCACGATCCCCATCACTCCCGGCTCCACCGACCTTCCTCCGACCCTCCTGGCGAGCAGCACTCCAGGCGGCACCGCCGAACGAGCACAAGCGATGAGAACTCCCGGAGCCGTCATCGCCATCTTCAATGCCACCGACGACGTCGAAAGTGACTGCACCCACGGGAAGTACGACCAGAGCAAACGATGCCCGAACACATATCGGATATACGGAATCACGGGGGAGCACAAATGAGAATCTCACTCACTCCAGGGCATCGTGACCACACTCCGTATCGCCGCATGCTGGCGGTGGCCGCATCCGTCTCCTTGGCCCTCTCGATAGCCTCATGCAACATCAGCGCATACGGTCAAGAGCCGGCGCTCACATCTCTCTCCTCCCAGTCCGTGGAGGACCTCAAGCAGGGTGTTTCGGCGCAGGAACTGCATGATGCTTCGCTGAGGAAACTGACGACCAAAACAGGGAAACTCTTTATCAGCACCAACTACAGCACTGGCACAGCCACCAAGAAACCGGATGCGGACGTCACCAGGATCGTCAGCCGGGATCCCTCAACCGATCAGTTCCAGTGGGCGGTGTCCATTACGCCATCAGCCGCCGACCGCCAGATGCCGAACAGTATCTCGGATTCGGAACACGGATACGACCGCACAGCGAGCCAGTCACATGATGGCGACATGATCGTCAGCCCCGACGGCCGTTACCTGTCTCTGGTCCTGACACCCGATGAGTCGCAAAGAGGAGTGCCGGCGACCGACCGACACACGCACGTCGTCGTCCTCGACACGCAGACCGGCAAGGCTGTCCGAACCGCCGAGGTCCCCGGGATCATCCTGGGGCAGGCCCTCACCAACAGCGCCCTCGCCGTCGAGACCGCCCAGAACTACTTCCCGGCCGGTTCAGGCAAGGGGACCATCCGAGTGTTCTCGATCACGAGCTCCGACGCTCAGCCATCCTCGTTCTCCACCGATCAGTGGCTCATCGGCGCCTCGGGGAAGGACCTCATTCTGGCTCCGGACCCTGCCGCCCCTATGAGTGCACGTCGTATTGCGCCCCGTACACCGTGACACGGCGCGATACCGATGGCAACACTATCGACACCCTTCCCGGAGTCACGGCTGTTCATCCAGGAGGATGGGTGAGTCAGTACCGGGACCCGAAAGCGGCCGCCAGTCTTGTCCACACAATGCATGCGTCTCCGGCCAAAGACGGCTCGACTCTGGAATCAATCCGAAATCTCCAGGAACAGCTCGTCCACATCGACACCGGCCAGTCCACGGACACCACCGACATGACCGTGGACGAACGCAGCGTGCCGAACGGCCTCGGACTGGTCGTCTACCAGGACGTCACCACCGGGGAGTACTCAAGGGAGCGCAAGCCCGTCTTCTGGCTCAGCGCCGCCGACGACGGTCACCGCCACCGAGAACCTCGAGCAGTTCGATGGACGACTGAGGCGTCGCCGGCTGAGCGCCCCAACTGGGTAACACTGTGAGCGACCGGCACGCACCAGCCCGAAGTGCCGGGAACGGCGGAAGCGACGCGCATCCTTCTCCTGGGGCGTACCGACTCCGACCTCAAGGAGAAAAAGGGAGAACTATCCCCAGTGTTCTGCCTCGTTCCGCCTCCCCATCACGATCCGGTCACCACAATAGAACCATGCCTCCTACGCCCGACGCCGACACCGACGACAACGCCACCGATCAGCCCGGCACCGATCCCGGCACCCAGCCGGGCACTGCTGTCTCCGGCGATGAGGCCTCGACGGCGCCAGACACGGGTGAGGCCGAGAGAGGTCCCGGCGGCGATATCGCTGAGGCCAACCAGGACGCAACCGACACCGCCGACAGCACGAGCGAGAGCGAGCCCTTCCCGCCGCACGGCGCCCTCACCCTGCGCGCCCTGCGCTGGGGCGGGCTCCTCGGCGCCGTCGTGTTCGGGGTGACCGCGCTGGTGCTGAGCCGAGAGCTCAAAGGGGCCAGCAGCGTCATCCCGGACACATTCTCACGACTGATGGGCTACCTGATCTTGGGAGGGGTACTGATCTGGCCGTTCCTCACCTTCAGGGAGAAGAAGGGCCCCATCCTGACAACGATCATGACCACGGTCATGGCGGCCCTGGGCATGACGACGTCAGCATCCCTGACTCTGGCATGGTGGAACATCTACCAGGAGACCGGATTCTCCGTCCTGTTCCTCCTGGCTCTGGCCGGAGTGGCGCTCTCAGCCACGCTCTTCCTGAGCACCGGTCCACTGCTGCACTACCTGCGCAAGCACACCACGGCGGTAGGTATCGGCGCTCCCGATGACCCGAGCCGCTGGCGCGGCCTCCATCGCAGGACCGGTGAGAAGACCGACCGGGGTCGCCCCCGCTACGAGCGCATTCGGGTACCTCGCCGTACCCGCACCCTGCCCTCACGGCCCTGGTCATTGCCCCTGCACTGACGCTTTCGGTTCCGCCATCCTGGGAGCGTGGGCACTGGTCAATCCGGTCCACCATGTCATCGCCAAGGCCCCCGCCGATTCCTCACTGGCGCCGCCCACGTCACTGGCGCCGACGGCCTCCTGGACCAAGGAGATCTCCTCCACCGAGCTGACCACCGCTGCGGGCGCCGGCGGTCCCATCCTCCTCACCGACGATGGCATCATGGCGCTCAACCCCAAGGACGGCACCGTCCTGTGGAGCTACAACCGCAAGCACTCCACATTCGCCCTCCAACAGCTACTCCGACAGCCCTCGGCTCATCACCAGCCCTGACGGCAGGTACGTGGCCACCCGAATCCAGCTCCCCAACTTCATCGCATCTCCCCAAGAGGGCCAAGCCACTATCACCCTGGTGTTCGACGCTCTGACCGGCAGGATCGTCTTCGAACGTCAGAGCACCGCCAGCCACCTTCAGCTGACCGACTCCGCCGTCCTCGACGACGACACCGCCTTCTCCCTAGCCGACGGAGCCAAGATGTGGACTCTCCCGGGGACCTCCAGCGTGTTCTACTCCGGCCCGGCCGGACATGCCTCCTTCATCCTGACGTCTTCCGAGGATCCCTCCTCCGGGGACGCACCTACCAGCGTGTACAGATCAACGGTAACCACCACGGTCTTTCCTCAGAACGACCCCACCGCCGAGGTCGAGGTTCCGAACATCCTGTCAGAACTGCCGTCTGATCCGAATGCGCTCGACAACTATTTCAGTGCTTTCATCAACGGATGGGCTGCACGCTACACCGGCGAGACCGATTCGGTCGGGGACACCCTGTGGCTGAGGGTGATCAGCCTGGACGCGACTGGCCAAGGTCGACGGCGCCGACACCACAACCCTTCCCACTAGATGATTGATTCAGGGGTGTGGGTCGGCGTGGGTGCTAGGGTAGGGGGCGAGGGTCTCGCAGGATCGGTGCTGCTAGAACCGTTTCCTCGCGCTGGGAGCTTGAGAAAGTGGACACCGACCTGGAGACCCTCGCCACCGCACTGTACGTCACTGCTGATGACCTGCTGAAGGCCCACCCTGAGATCCTCCCACTGCGCCCGCGGGTGGGGACCGTCCCGGCGATCACCGACGCCGAGGTCCTGACCCTGGCCGCCATCGCACCGTTGGTGGGCATCGACACCGACAGACGCTTCCTGCGCTACGCCCGCAAGCACCTGAGAGGCATGTTCCCCACATCCCGGGCCAGTCCGGCTACAACAAGCGACTGCGCGCCCTGGCCGGCACCATCGGGTGGCTGGCGGCCGTGCTGGCCACCACCACCAGCGTCTCACACCGACGACGTGCACCTGGTCGACTCCACCCCCGTCGAGTGCGCCCGCTCCCGGCCCACCGTGATGCGCTCGAACCTGGCCGGCTGGGCCGGCTACGGGTGACTAGCCCCTCCCACTCGCGCTTCTTCTGGGGCCTGCGCCTGCACCTGATCACCACCACCGCGGGCTGCCGGTGGCCTGGGCACTGACCAACCCGGCTGACGACGAGCGCGAGGTCCTGCGCAGCATGCTCGCCCGGCTGGAACCCACCACCGACCAGACGATCGCGGCGGACAAGGGCTACCGCTCCAGGACCTGGAGGCCGACCTCAACCAGGCCGGGCTGACCCTGCTGCGCCCGGCCTGCCCGCAACGAGGCACCCCTGACCCGGCGCCGCCGCCCTGAAGAAGATCCGCCAGAGGATCGAGTCCGTCTTCGACACCCTCAAGGACCAGCTCTCCCTGGAGCGCCACGGTGGGCGCACCCCACCGGCGTCACCGCACGCGTCGCCCAACGCATCCTCGCCCTGACAGCCGCCATCTGGCACAACGACAACACCGGCAACCCCACTCTGCGCTCCCCAACCCCCTACGACCACTAACCACACCCCCTTGGAATCAATCATCTAGGGGCGACCTCGGGGACCAATACGGAGCATCGTATCTCTCGGGCAGCATCGTCACCCTATCCCGTCATCAGTCGGGACGCGAATCTCCCCTACTCCTCAAAAGACTCACGAGCCGCGACAGCCTTCGACCCAGTCACCCGCACGGTCACCCCGGCGTCCCAGGATCGGAGCCTCGCCAGTGCGCGCACCGGAATCGTTGAGGTACCGGCCGACGACGGCTCATCCTCCGCAGCACTAGCCATTCAGCCTGGCGACGGCTCATCGGGAACAACTATTCCTATCGCACCAGGTTCCACATATCAGCCAACTCAGAGGCTGACCAACAAAGACAATGCGCCGACCCAGCCGATACTTACTCCGGGCGTCAGTCCCACGAGCCGCTCACAAGCCATCAGGACACCTGGCGCTGTTATCGCCATTCTCAAGGCAACCGACATAGGTTACAGAAACTGCAGTGTTGGACCACAGAATAACAGCCAGAGATGCCGCAGCACCTATCGAATCTTCGGCGTCACAGGAGGTCAGGAATGAGAGCCACACACCTTCTGAGCCCCCGTACATCCTCTACTCTCCGGCGACTGTCGGCACTCTCCGCAGCCGTGATGCTCGCGCTCACCACCGGTTCATGCGGCATCGGGGAAGGAACTCAAAGTCTCGCCATCACGTCCCTCACCGCACAGGAAGCAGATGCTGCCGCGCCGCAAAATTCGAGGAGCATCATGGACAACGATCCCTTGTCATCCGCCAAAGGCACCGTCAGCATGGTCAGCATCACACGAGAACGGTGAGAAAGGTGCCGCCGGCGGCGACCTGACAACGACCGTGGTGAGTCGAGAACGTTCCACTGATACGCTCCAGTGGGCGGTCTCCATCAAGCCCGCAGTCGCCAGCCCAAAAAGGACCGAGTACACCAACAGCGCTCAAAGTGCAATGAGCGAGAACATGGGACCATTCGTCGACGGGAAGCGCCGTCGTCAGTCCCTGACGGGCGGTACCTGTCGCTAATCCTCCTTCCCGCCAAGCAGAAGACGGGAGAGACGGCAAATGACCAGCGCACGCATATCGTCGTCCTTGACGCGCAGACCGGCAAGGCCGTCCGAACCGCCGAGTTCTCCGGAATCATCCTAGGGCAGGCGCTCACCAACAGCACCCTCGCCGTCGAGACCGCCCAGAACTACTTCCCGGCCGGCTCCGGAAAGGGAACCATCACCACCTTCTCCCTGACAGACACGAGCGCTCAGCCCTCCCCCTTCCCCACCGACAAGTGGCTGGTGGGCGCCACCGGGAGAACCTGGTGCTCGCACCCGACCTTGTCCCGGACAACTGCTTCGACGAGTGCTCGATGACGACCGTCTCCCTCATCAACGCCGATGGGACCACGGCCGGGAGCATCTCCGGAGTTGCTGCCGTCCACCACGGCGGATGGATCCACCGGGTCGCAGACCCGAAGTCAGGTGAGCAGCAACTCGTCAATCCCAGCATTAAGAAGACAATCGACATCACGGGGAAAGAGAACCTTCGAACGCGACGTGCCGACTGGCCCCGGGCTGCTCGTCGAGCAGGAGGTCCCCACGGGAAGAGGGGCTCAACGGAGTCAAGCCCGTCTTCTGGCTCAGCTCATCCGATGACGGCCACCCCCACACCGAGGACCTCGAGCAGTTCGAGAACCACTGACATCACCACGACCTACGCACCATCATGGAACCCACATCTTCTCTGCCCACCTCGTCCTCACCTTCCGAAGCCGAGGAGACCGCCTGTGCCGACGCCGAGGTATCTCCGGCGCCCCTCGATCACGACGATGCCGTGCTCAGCGATCGCCCACGTCTGCTGGCGTACATGCGCGCCCTGCTCACCGGCAGCGTCATCACACTGATCGTGGCAGTCATCCTGTTCTTCGCCTGGAACAGCGGCATCAAAGGCGTGGGTCGGATAGCGGTCGCTCAGTCATGGAAACGATGCGCACCGCTGCTGGTGCTGTGGATCATCGGCGCATCCGTATGGCCCACGCCTTACTACCGTACCGCCGGGAAGAGCAAGCTCCTGAACGCTGTCATCACCGCCCTCAAGCTGCTGCCCGTGGCCGCGGTCGCGGCATGCACCGTCTACGCCTGCCTTCCGGTCCTGAACCTGTGGCGGGAGACGTCCTCCACCTTCGGTGTCCGTCTGGGCGAGCTCCTGGCCTTCACCATGGGCATCGCGGCATGCGGGTTGATCGTGATGGCGCATATCGGGCTCTGGGCGGCTCGCTCAGTCATCCTTCCCACCGAGGAGCCGTCCAGCGGCGATCCGGCTCCCGAGGACCTGGACCCCCGGTTCAGCCGCCCTCGCAGCACCGGAACGTGGCAGGGGTGCCTCCGAGCTCTGCAAGGACACCCCTTTCGACGCCTCAGCACGGCGGCCCTCGCGCTCCTGCCCGCAATTGCCTTGGTGACAGGCTTCGGCATCCCCTACCTCACGGTGAAGAGCACGTATGCCGACACCCCCACTGTCACACAGACCACCGCATCTGCTATCGATGATGCCCAGCTCCCCACCCATCCCACGTCCTTCGGAACGCAAAAGACGTGGGTGAAGGATGTTGACGGCTTCCTCGATATCGCAGGCGGCGCCGCGGGCCCGATCCTCCCTCACCAAGGACAGCGATTACATGGGATCGACCCCGCCAACGGCTCGGCGCGCTGGCAATACCACGTGCCGGCGCTGAGTTCCGCAGCCAGCTACTCGAGACGGATCCCGTCGCGTCAGGGGATCTGGGACTCATCACCAGTCCGAACGGGCGATACGTGGCAGTCGTTGCCACAGATCCGACGATCTACTCGTCCATGAGCCCAGAATGGCGTGAACTCGACGCACGCACGTCACCGGTTACGACGCTGGTTCTCGACGCCGTCACCGGGAAGGTCATTCTGGAGCATCCCCGTCAGACCGAGGACCACGAAGACACATTTCAACTCAGCGATCTCAGCTCTTCTTGACGGTACCGTCGCCTACTCCCTGACTGACGGCTCACGGATGTGGGACCTCAAGGACATCCACCTCTACAAAGATGCTAGCTGCAATCCGTCGCCGCCTACGTGGGCACGGCAGGACACGCGAGCTTCATTTATGGATACGATAGCGGTAGCGACTCTCTCATAGTTCTCACCTCAGGCTAACCCTCCCAGCCCAGGAAGGTTACCGGCGCCCTTCAGGAGCAGGAATTCGGCGACATCATCACTGCCAGAGGGTGGATCGGCGTCTGGCGACGATCGCACCCCAACACAGGATCATGAGGAACGACGACCTGAAGGCACGACGAGCCCACGCCATCAGCCTGGACGCCCTCAGCGAGGCGCCCGGTGCGGACACTCGCGCCTTCGACTTGGGCACAACGCTGGGCATCAACGCCCCAGCATCCCTCTCCACCGGCACGATCTCCAGTCTTTCCGGCGACGACACCGGACGGACGACCTGTCGAGACCAGAAGCCTTAATTACTCTTCAACATGGAAAGACTCAAGCAGCATCGGAACGGTCTTCAATCCTGCCACCATGACGGTGGCACCACTCAATCAGTCTCCACACTATGTCACAGCAGTGGGGATCACGGCAACGAACATTGAAAACAGCACCCTGCCACCAACACAACAGATGGAAATAGTTCTGTTATCACCACGGGCGATGGCCACATCACGATCAAAACGGGTGACAGCAGGATCATTCCGCTCTCGTAGTTGAGCCGGATCAACCTACTACCCGCTAAAGTCAGGAGAATATAGCTCCACCATGAAGGACACCGCTGTCAGCCGGGACGATTATCACTACATCTCCTCATTGAGCACTCCCGGAGCCACTCGCCATCGTCAACAATACCCTAATCTCCCATAGCATCACTGAGTCTTTCTGAATCCACGGGTCTCCCCGGGTAGGTTGACGTGAAATCTAAGTTCCCACACAGCATTGCCTTCATGATCACTCGAGCTACTGAAACGCTCATGGTGGCGCTTCCACTGCTGCTGTCACCACGGTGACCGCTCGCCACTCCAATTCACGTGCGTCTATCTTCGAGCACGGCACCACCCATGCGTCACCGACGTCTCCTCACAGCGGAACAGATGAAGGACTGCCAAGATAAGGCGAGCGATTGATAAGCAATCCTGGATCTCAGGATCCTCCTACCTTCCCGCGCAGGAGCGGACATCTGCGCCATCCAGTCATTCAACACCAAGAACCAGGAATCGACACTCATTGCACGATACAAGGCCTCTGACAAAGAGCCTCGTGTGGGCTATGTCCCTGACGCCGAGGATTGCAGCCTACAGACGTCACGACAACGGCATGGATGTTCAGTCAGCGCAGGAGCTGGCCCGAGACGTCCTCAACTCCCGTACCGCAGGCTATGCAACCGTGAGCCCGAACGGGAAGTACCTCTCCCTGGTGCTGCGTCCACCGGAAGTCGCCGACGACAGCCCCCTGCCCCGCTCGGCAGACACCTGTCGTCCCCGCCGAGCAGCGGACGACCGTTGTCGTTCTTGACGCAGCTCTCCGGGAAGCCGGTGCGCACGGTGGAGGTCGACGGGCTGGTCCTGGGTCAGGCCCTCACCAGCGACTCACTCGCCGTCGAGACAGCTGACGCCTACTATCCCGCGGGGAAAGGCAAGGGACGCATCAGCGTCTTCTCACTGACGGACACAACGTCATCTCCGACGTCTTTCAACACAAGCCTGTGGCTCGCAGGCTCTGGAAAGAGCTCTCTTCTCCTGTCCTCGCAGCCTGCCCACTCCCACGACAGCGCGACGACCTCCACGGTGACGCAGGTCGATCTTCACGGCAAGCACCTGAACTCCTTCACCAATTCCAGCGAGATCCTTCTCGGCGGGTGGATCAGGCGGTGCACCTATCTTCCCGATGAGGGTCGAATTCACTGGGAGGTCGTCGACACCAACTCAGGCACGGTCTACAACGAGGACACCGATAGCGCCGTGGCGCGACGAGTCCCCACTGGTCCGGGGCTCCTCGTCAGCCAGGTTGTCATCAACGACAAGGGACACCGGGAGTCAGGCGCACCACGCTTCTGGCTCAGCGCCGCCGACGACGGACACCCCCACACGGAGAACCTCGAGCAGTTCAAGAACAACTGAGACGAGCGCCAGGACGCCCCGACGGTGGCACTGGGAGCGACCGAAGCGACGTGAGACCGCCTCCTGGGGCACGGTGGCTCCGATCGTTACGGAGGGGAGAACTATCCCTCAGTGTTCTGCCTCGTCTCGTCCTCACCATCACGATCCGGTCACCACAATAGAACCATGCCTCCTACACCCGACGCCGACACCGACGACTACGGCACCGATCCCAGCACCCGGCCGGACGCAGCCGACTCCAGCGACGAGACTTCGACGGCGCCGGACACAGGAGAGGCCGAGGGCCATCCCGGCCGCAACGTCTCTGAGGCCAACCAGGAGGCAACCGACGCCGCCGACAGCGAGGGCAAGACCGAAGGCACGAGCGAGGGCGAGCCCTTCCCACCGCGCGGTGTCCTCACCTCTGCGCGCCCTGCGCTGGGGCGGAGTGTTAGCGATGTTGGCCTCTACGGCCGCCATCTACCCTGCTGTGGCCTCGAGGCCTCGGCTCGACTGGGACCCTCGTACCCCTGTCGGCAGCCTCGGAACCACCGCCTACCTAATTGGTCTCGCAGTCGTCACCACATTCGGATGGCTCCTGAGTCCACAACAGTCACGTCACCCTGGGCGGCGGCTTGGCATATCTGCAGCACTCATCCTCATCGGCGGATTAATGGCAACCGCCATCACGGCTAGCAAGTGGTGGCACGACTACCAGGTCACCGGTTTTTCTCAATCCACCCTGAGCATCATTCCCCTGTATTCCCTGCATCAATCACCATCGCCCTGCTGGCGAACTCAATCCTCCACTACACACAAAAACTATGTTCCCTCGGAAATCCGATCATCAAATGCGACCTCACTTATTGGGGGCGCCTCCAGGAGCCACAACCGATAGTCAAGCAGGAGACGAGAAGAAGAAAAGAAAAACCTGCACCGATCAGCATCAGCTCTAGACAGCGCACAACCTATCTCCAGCATCGCCATCCCTGCCGACACTGCTGTTCGCCGGCCTTACAGCAGTCCCCCAACTTCTCATCGGACGGAATCACACACGACAGCAAACTCTGGCAGCATTGAAACTCCCTCGATGCCAACATCGCTCAACAGTGACGCCGCCTGGAGTGCAGAGTTCATCAACGTCATGGACATTGTCGGAGGAGTTGGAGGACCTATTGTTCTGAGCGCAGAGGGAATCTCATCCCTCAATCCTTCCGACGGTACGACCCGTTGGTCGTACCGACACCCCGGAGCCCACTACCTATCCGACGATATACGGGACGAGAAGGGAAAACTGGTTGTCAGCCCGGACCGGAAGTATGTCGCCGCAAGAATGGAGACAAGCGCGATTCTGGAATACCCCTGATGATGGCTCATTATCCAGAACAGTCGTGTTCGATGCCCCTCACTGGAAAGATCATCCTGGAGACAACTAACTCCGGTGGCGCACTTCAATTGACAGACTCCACCCTCCTTGACGGAAATACTGCCTACTCGCTACACAGTAAATCAGAACTATGGACGCTCTCATCTCATGACGGAGACGACTCAAAGACGGCACCCACATACTGGGGCCCAGCCGGACATCATACTTTTATCCTCAGCGTCTCTTACGATGAGTACTCCGGGGACCACTACGTCCCTCACGCAACTTTGACAGTTGCCCGCGACACAGATCCGAGCGTCACGTCCGAAGTTACTGAAGTCGTAGTCGACCCCGTCTACAGCAGACATTATATTCGATAATCGGCGGATGGATAGCCAGATACAACACTGAGTCCATGAACTCAAATGGCGGGGCATCCGCCGAGGCAATCTCCTTGGATTCAGCCGCACATGAATCAGAGCCCCACACAGCCATTCCCCTCGGAGTGACCTCAGGACTAAACTCCTACGCGTCAATAGCCTCGGGATGCATCGTCACCTACCCACCCTCCGATGCCACCTCATCTGATGATTTCGAAGTGTCGATCAACAAAGAAGGAGCGGCCAGAGTTTCCTCCATCTTTGACCCCTCCACACAGGCAGTATCAGACCCTGCTCACCACTCCGGGATTGCCGGAGCACGAATCGGGTTCACATCAAAGGTCCACGAGGGTACACATATGGCTGCGATCACCATCCAGCCCGGAGATGGGAGCCCAGAGACTACTATCCCACTTGCCCCGAACACCACCTACTTACCCCCATCCTCCTACGTAGACGGCCTTAAATACAATCCTCATGAAATGTTCACCGAAGAGCATCCACTCTCCGACGAGATTGTCATGAACACCCCGGGGGCCACTGTTGTCGCACTCAATGTCGCCGACAGAACTGACGGCGCTTCCTACCTTGATCCCAAACCAACTCAAGGAAGTACGTTCCGAGTCTTTGGGGTGACAGGAAAGTAAGCATGGAAAAACATACCAGCACGACACCCCCCATTCTCCTGAATCGCCGTCGCCTCATTCAAATCACTGCCGCAGCGTCACTGGTCGCGCTCTCATTAACTCCTTACCCGTCCGATACTCAGTATGCTCCTGAAGCTCCTCGAGTCACGGTAACCGACCTTGACTTGAACCAACCTCGACACGATGACCTCGAAATTCGACACAACTACAGATTCAGCGAGTTCGAGCTGCGAACAGCCTTCGGAGGAATCAACACCTTCTCCTACCAGCACAACAACGGCAGCATAGGTGAGGCATCCACGTTGACCGTCATCAGTTACGACCCGAAGACTAGGAATCCTCAATGGGCGAAGTCACTGAGGGCGTTCCAGCACTCAACACCTTCACGTACATACAGTACAGCTTACTTGACGGAACCAGAGAACCAGATGGATTCTCGCACTTCTGGAACACTGGTTTCCAGCCCTGACGGGCGGCATGTATCAGTACTTCTTCACATCACCGCGTTCTATAAAAGCAATGCGAACTACCCTGACATCACTGTATACAGTCGAAGCACTCACGTCGTCGTTCTTGACGCCAGAACGGGGGACGTGGTTCGCCAGGAGAAGTTGCCCAACCTGGTCCTCGGACAAGCGCTAACGAACAACGTCCTCGCGGTGGAGACAGCTCAGGATTTCTTTCCCGGCGGCTCCGGCCGAGGCAAACTTCATGTTTTCTCACTGGAGAAGAAGTCTGATCCAGCCGCCGAGATCCCAGTCGATCAGTGGCTGGTCGGCGCCAGCAGGACAACACTACTGTTGTCTTCAGAAACAGCACTCCAAGGGCGTGTCTCAGAATTTCCAGACACCACCACGGTCACACAGCTAGACATCCATGGCCATGTAGTGAATACAATCCCCAACGTCACGGAGATTGTGTTCGGAGGGTGGATACGAACAGTGCCCACCTCTTCGAATGAATCAGAACATGATGCCGAGGCTAGCGAGAAGTCCAATCTTCTGCACGTCGACACTGGCACAAAAGTGGACGTGTCCGGAAAGTTAGCCTGGATCTCGGACACACCCGACAGGCACTGGAGTATTCGTCCAAGACGAGGTACCTACTGATGACGGCAAGACCGAGTACGTCCCTGTCTTCTGGCTCAGCTCAACCGATGACGGCCACCCGCACACCGGAGAACCCTCGAGCAGTTCAAGGACGAATGAAGCGCGGCCCGGCGGGCCGGCGGGCGTCTCCTCGCCGCCGCTCCCGAGGCTCACAGCGTCTCCTCGGCCGCCGCGAGTCGGCCTCGGCTCTCTCGCCCGCCTCGTCGAGCCGCGCTTATCCGAAGTGCTGCTCGACTGCGGCGATGTCCCTGTAGGAGGCCTGCGCCCCCACTGAGGTCGTCGCGAAGGCGGAGACGGCCGAGGCCGCACCTGCCGCCTCCCTGAGTCCGGACGCCCTGCGGCGAGCGCCGCCAGCAGCGTGCCCAGGAAGGAGTCTCCGGCACCGGTGGTGTCCACGACATCAGCCGGAAGGGATCGATCGGGGTGATCTCCTCCCTCGATCACCATCGACCCGCGGCCCCCAGGGTCACCACCGCGGAGGGGATGCCCCATCGCGGCCAGCCTCTTCGCGCAATCGCCCCAGTCCGTGGCGTCGTCGGCCCGGTCACGCTCCGGCTCGGCCGCAGTGTCACTCGCACCCGGCTTCAGCATGTCGGCGAGCTCATGCTCGTTGACGACCAGGACGTCAATGGCCTCCAGGAGCCCGGCGGACAGGGACGGGTGGAACGGAGAGTTGTTGAAGACCACGCGGGTGCCGGTGTCGTGGGCGATACGGGCCGCGGCCTCCACCGCGTCGGGGCTCACCTCCATGCACAGCCCCAGCACGCGGGCGCCGCGGATGACGTCCTGGTGCCGCTGCGCCGTCGAGACGTCCACCCTCCCGTTCGCACCGGGAGACACCACGATGGTGTTGTCCCCCGCAGAGTCCACGGTGATGATGGCGGTACCGGTGGCCACGTCCTCGCGCTGAACCGCCGCGGTGTCCACACCGGCGCGCTGGAGGGACTCGATGAGCAGATCGCCGTGGCCGTCAGCCTCCGACTGCCCCGATCATCCTGACGTGAGCGCCGAGAAGACCGGCCTGAACCGCCTGGTTCGCCGACTTGCCTCCCGGCAGGATCACCAGGTCCTCCCCGCCGATCGTCTCACCGGGCATGGGAAAGCGCTCCGTTCGGACCGTCAGGTCAGCATTGAGCGACCCGAACACGGCGACCTCGCCGGATACGTCACCCAGGACAGTACGCACACCAGCTCCCATGTCCGGTTCCTCTCTGTGCTGCAGCACGGACACACGTCCCATCACACCACACCTCAGCGTGAGGCAGCACTCCCTGCCGGTCCTGACTGCCGGCCGGCGCAGGCTCGTGCGGCTGGCCGCCGTCCGGCAGGCCTCCACCAGGACGTCAATGGCCAGCGGCCGGGGCTGCTCGGCGCGAGTGACCACCTCGACACACCGCTGCTCGCGGGCCAGCGGCCGCACCTGGACCCCCTCGTGCCGGTAGGCGCTCAGCGCCATCCCGGGTAGCAGGGCAGCCCCCACCCCGGCGGCGACGAGCGCCTGCACAGCCACGTAGTCGTCGGAGGCGTAGGCGGTCTCGGGTGTGAAGCCGTTGGCCCGCCCCACGGCGATGAGCTCCTCGTGGCAGCGCGCGCAGCCGGTCACCCACCGGCACTGGGCGCCGTCGGCGATGCGCGTGATGCCGCCGGGGCGGGTGACGAGGTAGAGGACGTCGTCGAGCAGGTGCTCGGCCTGGAGGCCCTCGCCGGCGTCGTCGTCGATGTAGGGAGAAGGACAGGGCCGCGTCCACCCGCCCACGCCGCAGCGCGTCGAGGGCCTCGGGCGGCTCGGCGTCGACGAGCTCGACCTCCAGGCCCGGGTACCGCTGGCCGACGACGTCGAGCACCCCCGGCACCAGGGAGGCCACCGCGGAGGGAAGGCCGCCAGGCGCACGCGCCCCGCCTCCGCGCGGGCCATGGAGACGACCTCGCGCTCGGTGCGGTCCAGCAGGTCGAGAACCTCCTGGCCACGGGCCGCCAGCGCCCGACCCTCCTCGGTGAGCCGCACGCCGCGCCCGGCCCGCGTCAGCAGAACCGCACCGGTCGCCCGCGACAGGGCGGCGAGCTGGTGGGAGACGGTGGACTGGCTGAACCCCAGGGAGTCGGCGGCGGCCGAGACGGTGCCGAGGCGGGAGAGCTCCACGAGGGCCCGCAGCTGCTGCACATCGATCACGCCACCAAGTATGTTCTATATCGATGGGTATCGGTCAAAACATTCATTGGACCGATACTCCGGCCGTCCGCATCATGAAGCCATGACCGCCACCGACACCCTGCCCCAGGCTCCCGCCACCATCCAGTCCGGCCTCGACTTCGACGCCGTCCTGCGCACCTACGAGGCCGTCTCGCGCGTCCTGCCCGAGACCCCCGCCTGGTCCTACCCGCTGCTCAACGCCGAGGCCGGGGTGGAGGTCACGGTCAAGCACGAGAACGTCCAGCCCACCGGCGCCTTCAAGGTCCGCGGCGGGGTGGCGCTCATGGCAGCGCTCAGCCCCGAGGAGCGGCGCCGCGGCGTCGTGACCGCCTCCACCGGCAACCACGCGCAGTCCCTGGCCTGGGCCGGCGCCCGCAGCGAGGTCCCTGTCACCGTCGTCGTCCCGGTGGGCGCGCCGGCCCGCAAGGTGGCCGCGGTGCGCGCGCTGGGCGCCCGGGTCGTCGTCGAGGGCGAGACGATGTGCGACTCACTGACCCACGCCGAGGCCCTCTCGCTGACCGAGGGAATGCGCATGGTCTCCCCCGGGGACGAGCCGGCCATCGTCCTCGGGCACGCCACCGTCTACCTCGAGCTCTTCCGCCGCCACCCAGGCCTGGAGGCCGTCTACGCGCCGGTCGGCTCGGGCTCCGGGGCAGCCGGCGCCTGCCTCGTGCGCGACGTCCTGGCCCCCGGGTGCCGGGTCATCGGCATCCAATCCAGCGCCGCCCCGGCCGCGCACCGCGCCTGGACCTCCGGGGAGCCGGCCACCGTCCACAGCAGCACGCGCGTGGCGGGGCTGGCCGTCGGGGCGAGCTTCACCCTCACCCAGTCGGTGCTGGCCGCAGCCTCAACGACTTCATCCTGGTCGACGACGACGCGATCCAGGGCGCCGTCGGCCTCATGGCCACCCACGCCCACACCCTGGCCGAGGGCGCCGGGGCCGCGAGCCTGGCCGGGCTCATGGCAGACCCCACCCGCCAGGGACCCTGCGCGATCGTCTGCACCGGCGGCAACGCCGAGGACCACGAGCTCGCCGGCATCTCCGCCGCGGCGGCTCCGCCGTCGGCACCGACGAGACCCTCAGCTGCCGAAGCCGGCCGACCCCATACCCTGCCGGGCCGGTTGGGGAATACTCCCCGTTGAGCCGGTCCTGCCAGCCGAGTGACACTCGAGTAGCGAGGGCCGGGGAAGCGAGTCGGGGCGCACACCCGGCCCTCCCCGCGCTCCGGCGGCGCCGATCCGCCTCCGCTTTCGAGGACGAGCCGAAGAGCTCATCGACCGCTCTGCCACCAGTCCAGGAAGACCTGGGAAGCGCTCCTACGAGAACCGCGGCGTCACGAGTCCTCCCCACCCCCACCACACACCGGACAATTCTCCCCGACAACGCCACACTCCACAGATTTCACGAGTGGACACCGCACGAGGTGCCGAGCTACCTGCACAGGCTCTCATCTTGATCCTCAACGAAGCATTGACCTTAGGGTAGGCTTACATTACAGTCTGCTGAGTCGGTTTATTCACGTTTTGAGGCCTGGTCTGACATAATGACTTCCGTCATCAATGCTCTTGCTCGCGCACTCGACGCGTTCCCGAATCGTGTTGCCCTTCGTTTTCTCGACTATTCAGACGGAACCGTCACGGTTCGCAGCCACACCTACCGTCAGCTGTGGGACGAGATTGCAGTCGCTGCCGCCCACCTTCCCGGCACACCCGGCGACAGGGTGCTCCCCCTCATCCCCGGCGATGATCGCCTCCTCATCCTCATCCTCGGCGCCATGTACCGGGGGATGATTCCCATCCCTGTCCCCTTCCCCATCACTCGAGGTCCTGAGACCGAGCGCCTGCACCACATCATTACGGACTCCTCCCCCACCGTCGTCATCGCCGACGACACCACCGCCACAAGCCTGGATCTGGCATCCCTCACCCCCTCCTCGCAGATCCTCTCCCCAGACAAGCTCACCGAGCCGACCGACGTCGACGAGCCCGTGCCCACAGGCCCTGACACCCCTGCCTTCCTGCAGTACACCTCCGGCTCCACCGGTCATCCCAAGGGAGTCCTCAACGACCATCGGGCCCTCGCCTACCAGGCCGAGTTCGTCGCCAACGGCCTCGAGCCCGGGGAGCTGCTATCCATGGTCTCCTGGCTCCCCCTCCACCACGACATGGGCCTCATCTACTGCCTAGTGTCACCATCTCCGACAACTCCTGGTACGAGACCGGGGAGAGCCCTCCGGACGGGACGAGCCGCGACATGGAGGAGGGGGAGATCCTATGACCTGCTTGGCGCTGTCCTCGGCACTCCACAACCCACTGCTGTACGCCGTTGGCCGGGTCCAGACCCCGACTGCAGTGGTCCTCGGGCTTCCACACGCCGGCGGGACCTGCCGCTTGTTCCTCGGCTGGGAGAGGCACGTGCCTCACGATACCCAGCTTCTCGCACTGCGCTACCCGGGCAGGGAGGCTCGTCTCACCCATGCCCCCTTCCGCCGGATGAGCGACCTCGTTGAACAGATCCTCTCCGCAACTCTTTTCCTGGAGGACATGGATCTGTACCTCTTCGGCCATTCCATGGGGGCACTCGTCGGATACGCGGTGTGCCAGGAGATGAAGGCCCGGGGACGCCGTGCGCCCTCAGGTCTCGTCGTATCCTCAAGTCGGCCTCCCCGGGGCACGCCCGAGAGCGCCCCGATCCGCACCCGGAGCGACGCCAGCCTGTGCGAGGAGCTCCTCGCCCTGGGCGGCACACCTCCAGAGGTCCTCAAGGACCCCGCAACAAGAGAACTCGTCCTGTCCTCGCTGCGGGCCGACTACGAGCTGCTCGAGACCTGGACGCCCGTGGAAGGGCCCATCGACTCCCCCATCCACGAGATCCACGGCGACGCGGATACCCTCACCGAAGACGACGTCGACGGTTGGAGACGCTCCACCACGAGCGATTTTCATTCACGGACCGTTCCCGGCGGGCACTTCTACCTATCAGATTCCCCAACTCTCGCCATCCATTGTCTGACGGACCTCATCCGGTCCCGTCGCACCACCAACCACCAGTAGCACGAATGAAGAAGGGCACCACGCATGGACATCCGCATCGATTCGGTCAACAAGTCCTTCGGGCAGGGCGACGGTAAGATCGACGTCCCTCAAGGACGTCTCCTGCACAATTGACGAGTCAGAGATATGCATGATCGTCGGTGCGAGCGGTTCTGGTAAATCGACTCTACTCAACTGCCTCGGCGGACTGGACCGGCCAGACTCCGGCACGATCCTGGTCGGGGATCGGGAGATCACCTCACTCAGCCGTAAGGATCTCGGCCGCTACCGCCGCGACCTCGTGGGCTTCGTCTTCCAGTTCTACAACCTCGTTCCGACCCTAACCGCCCGTGAAAACGTCGGCGTCTGCGAGTACCTGAGCGACGACCCCATGCCTCTGGACGATCTGCTCGCTGATCTTGGGCTGGCCGACCACCGCAACAAGTTCCCCTCCCAGCTCTCCGGCGGACAGCAGCAGCGCTGCGCCATCGCCCGCGCGCTCATCAAACGTCCACGGCTGCTTCTGTGCGATGAGCCCACCGGGGCGCTCGACTACGAGACGAGCAAGGAGATGCTCTCCCTTCTTGAACGTATCAACCACGACCTGGGTACGACCATCGTCATCGTCACGCACAACCAGGTGCTCGCTGAGATGGCGCACCGCACCATCACCGTCCGCGATGGCCGTATCTCCGATGTCGAGGTCCGGGAAGACCCTGCGCTTGCCTCGAGCCTGACCTGGTGAAGGGACGCACCATGAAAATGCTCAACATGCAACTCCTGCGCGATCTGCGCTCCCAGTGGTCGCGCTACCTCGCCTCCGCCCTGCTCATCCTCCTCGGCATCGTCGTGTCCGCAGGCATGGCAGCCGGCAACGGCTCCGCGCTGAACACTGCCAAGGATGCGCAGGATACCGGCAACGTCGAGGACGGATACCTCGAACTCACGGCCGAGTTGACCAATGATCAACTCACCTCATTGCGGAACAAGGGTTTGACCTTCGAACGCGCCGAGTTCACCGACGTCCCGGCCGCCGACAACTCCACCGTTCGCGTCTACGAGAACCGCAGCACGATCGACCGCATCAACCTGGAGTCCGGAGCCCTGCCCACAGCGAACGATGAAATCGCACTCGAGCAGACTTACGCCAGGGCCCACAACCTCAAGGTCGGGGACACACTCGACCTCGACGGCACCAGACTCACCATCACCGGTATCGGCTCCACCCCGGATTACGCGACTGTCGTCGCCCGCCCCACCGACACGGCTGCCGATCCCAACGAGTTCGGAACCGCCTTCACCGCCGCGAGCACCGTGGAGTCCCTCGCCAAACAGGGCAACACGCTGACCACCACCTACGTCTACCTCCTGGGCGACTCCGATATGGAGGCCACCGACATCGTTAACGAGATCAGCAACGCCCTCAGGGACCACGCCGGCACCGCCCAGGTCTCCTCCTACCTCGAACACGACGACAACCCCCGCATCGTCACCGTCATCGATGACCAGACTGTCACCGTCCAGGCCGCTTACATCGCCGGATTCGTAGCGCTAGTCCTCATCGCCTACGTGCTCTCTGTCCTCACTGCCGACAATATTCGCCGCCAGTCACCCGTCATCGGCACCTTCTACGCACTCGGCATCACCAGGCGCGAACTCATCGCCCATTACATGCTCCTGCCCGTCATCCTGGCCGCCGTGTGCGCCGTCGCCGGTACGGTCGGAGGTTTCCTGGCTGCACCGGCCATGCAGAACGCGACGACCTACTACTCGATCCCGGCCCTCGGGTCAGTGGTCTCACCGGGCGTCATCGCCTATGGCGTCCTCACACCGCTCATCACCGTGACGCTCGTCAGCTTCCTCGTCCTACGCAGGAAACTCGCCAAGGAGCCGCTACAGCTGCTTCGCCGCGACACCGGCCAACGTCCGCCATCGAGGGCGACGCTCGAGTCCCTACCCTTCGCGTTCAGCTTCCGCCTGCGCTCCTTCATGCGCGCTTGGACCACTTATGTGCTCATGCTGCTCGGAGTCGTCCTGTCCCTCCTGCTCATGGTCTTCAGTTTCGGCATGCACGACTCCGTCGTGTCCTACGCCGACGACGTGCGCGAGGACATTGATTTCGAGGTCGTCTACGTCTTCCTTGGCGCACCGCCCACGAGTCCGGACGGCGCCGAGACAGCGACGCTGAGGTCCGCCAAGCTCGTGGGCGCTGAAGGCGCCGGCGCCAGCCTGTCAGTCATTGGCATCGACAAGGACACCCAAGTACTTCGACGTCGACCTGTCCGGCACCGACGAGACCCACGTGCTCATCTCCAAGGCCGTTTCCCTGAGGTACGGCTACGAGGTGGGCGATGAGTTCACACTCGATCCCATGGACACGGACAACCGCAAGGTCGTCGTCGCAGGGATTGTCGACTACCCGCAGATGGCAGTCTTCGGCGAGCATGAGGACGTTAACTCCCTGCTCGGCCTCGACAGAGGCTCGTCCAACGCGATCGTGAGCGGCACCGTCAATGACGACCTCGATAATCAGGCGCAGTCCGTCATCAGCCGGTCCGACATGATCACCTCGGTCAACACTTTCACCCAAGCGATGCGCCCCACGATCCTCGTCCTGTTCATCGCGTCAATCGGCCTGTTCATCATCGTCATGTTCCTCCTTATGAGGATGGTGGTTGACCGCGAGCAGTACTCGATCTCCCTCATGAAGGCCCTCGGCTACGACGAGGCGAAAGTCGGTCACCTGTATCTAGGCAACTACGTCCTCCTCGTACTGCTCTCCCTCACCGTCGGACTGCCGCTCTCCGTCGCCATCATGAGACCGACCTGGCAGTACATGATCTCGAGTCTGGCGACGGCCTTCCCATTCACCACGTCGTCCCGGTCCGTCATCCTCATCGTCGTCATCGTTCTCGCCACCTACGGAGTCGTCCGATTCCTGTCCGGGCGGCACCTGCGCGGTGTCGATGTCACCGAGATCCTCAAGGATCGCGAGTAGCAACCCATCGCTCACGTCCCTGCAGGCCACTTGCCTGCGGGGACAACGACGGCAGTCACGAGAATCCCGTCGCTCACGCCCCAGTACCCGGTCAGCGTGAATCGGAGCCCCGACTCGCCATGAATCTCAGCGGTCAGAACACCGTCACCAAGTGCGACATCCGCGTCCTCGAAGCCGAGCCACGAACGCTCGCGCGGGTACCAGGCCTTGTACACGGACTCCTTGGCGCTGAACAGGAGACGGTCCCAGGAGACGCCCCCGACGGGCAGAGCCCGCAACCGGCGCCGCTCCGCCGGGGAGGCGACGATGTCGATCACACCGTCCGGGAGCGGTTCGTCCGGCTCAGCATCAATGCCGATCGCATCCGCATCATGCGCGAAGGCGACGGCGGCGGCGCACAGACCGCGGCAGTGGGTCATCGAACCGACGATACCGTTGGGCCAGGACGGTTCTCCGGCCTCACCGGGAACGAGCGGGACGGGAGGGACACCGAGCCGGCCAAGCGCGAGGCGAGCACAGGCACGCACAGTGACGAAGTCGGCGCGACGCGAGACAACCATGGAAGACGCTCGTTCCTCCTCCTCGAGAAAGAGGGGAACGTTGAGATCGACTCGGCTGTCCGCAACTGCGACCCCGGTGGGCAGGAGCCCGTCATAGGCGGTCAGTTGCTCGGACACATCCCCGCTCCTCCCCTCCTCATTCCTCTCCGGCTCCCTCTCTGCACTGCACAGGTTGGCCAGCACCGGGTGAACGCAGTAGCCTCGAGGCGGAGCACCTCCTTATCAAACCGTCTCGGACAGAACGATCCGTCGTGCGCGAGACGCCGGCGGTCCCAGGTCGGGGCCGGAGCCTCAAACCCGCCGCGGCTCGACACCGCTGGAACGGCTCCAGCGAAAATATACGACCGTCGCGGCCAGCACCAGGATCCCGCCCGCCCAGAAGTGAGGCATCCACAGAACCAGCCGCCACCAGCCATAGCGGGAGAGCGGTTCCCCCGACAAAATCGTGGGAATCGCCGGCACCGAGCCGACCACCCCGTAGGCCATGAGCAGGGACTCCCGAGACCCAGCCGAAGGCCAGGCGCATCCAGCGCGGCACCCTGACGACGTCCGGGTGCAGGAGGGCGAAGCCGAAGATGACGAACCCCAGCTTCACCAGCCCGGAGACGAGGACGACCACGACGAACCAGGTGGGCCGCTCCTGGGCGAGCCTCAGCCCCTCCCCTGAAGAACCGTGTCGACCAGCCACGGGGAGCCCAGCGCCCAGGACACGCTGATACTGCCGAAGAAGGCCCACCACAGCATCATGGCGATGACCACCGCCCGTGAGCGCCCCGTCATCTCAGCGCCTCCTTCTGCGGCCTCCTCGGCCTCCTCGGCCTATTCGGCCTCGATCAGGATCGTCACCGGGCCGTCGGCCTCCATGTCGATCTTCATGTCGGCGCCGAAGCGGCCGGTGGCCACCTCCAGGCCGCGTCCCGCGCAGGTCCTCGGCCACGGCCTCCACCAGGGGCTCGGCCACCTCGCCGGGGGCCGCCTTGTTCCAGGTGGGGCGCCGGCCCTTGCGGGTATCGGCGTACAGGGTGAACTGGGAGACGACGAGCACGGGTGCTCCGGCGTCGGTCACCGAGAGCTCGTCCCTCCAGGAGCCGCAGGTCCGCGATCTTGCGGGCGACCGTGGCACCTGCGTGGGGCCGTCGTCGTGCGTGGCCCCCACGAGGACCATGAGGCCGGGCCGGGTGATCTCGCCGACCACCTCGCCGTCGACCCGGACAGCCGCCCGGTTGACCCGCTGAATGACCGCGCGCATCAGCGACCAGCGCTCCAGTCACGCGGTCCCGCGCCCGCCGCGCCCCGGCCGACGCTGCGAGGCCCGCCCCGGGATGCGGATCGAGGAACGCACCCTGCACCGGCGCCAGCGCCTGCAGGGCGGGGCGCACGTCCACCAGGTAGACGGCACTGGCCACAACGCCCAGCAGGCCGAACATCGAGGCGGCGCCGAGGAGGCCGACAACCGCCGTACCCGCCGCGTTGACCACGTTCCAGAACCGCTTTGCTGCTCTTGCCTGCCGCGGCGTAGTACTCCGCCGGCCGCATCAGGGAGTCGACCAGCGCCCAGATCCCCATGACGATGGAGACGGCCTGGGCGGCGATCCAGCTCCACCTGACCGCCTCGGAGAGAAAGAATGACACAGCATAGAGGACGCTCACGCGACCCAGGCTACCGGTCGCCGGTCAACGATCCCAGTGAGACGGCCACGCCCAGCGAGAACAGTTGGTTCCTCATGCAGCGGCCGGCCCCGGAGCGCCCTGAACCGGACGCTCGACCGGACCTCTCAGAGCCGCAGGCCCTTGCGCAGTCCGGCGCCGGGGCGCTCGGACGGGCTGGCCTGGGCGCGCCCCTCGGGGGAGACCAGTACCGTCCTGGACGGCGTCGACCCGGCCGACGGGGACGGTCTCACCGGTGGTCTCGTCGACCTCGGTGACCTCCACGGTCAGCTGCTCGCCCACAGGCACGGCGCGGCGCAGCAGGGCCAGGGCGATGGGGCCGAGCTCGTGGTGGCGCGCCACAGAGGTCACGGCGCCCACGGTCCGCTCCCCCATGCGCACGGTCGCCCCGGGTCGGGGCAGGTCGCCGACGAGGCCGTCGAGCTGGAGCACGGTGAGGCGGCGCGGGGGCCGACCCAGGTTGAGGGTGCGCGCGATCGTCTCCCTGACCCGGGTAGCAGCCCTTCGTCAGGTGCACGGCCGTGCGCAGCCAGTCCAGCTCGTGGGGGATGGCGCGGGCGTCGGCCTCGCGGGCGTGGCGGGGTCGGCCGGCCTCAATGCGCAGGGCCTCCCAGGCCAGGGCGCCGGCCAGGCGCCGCCCCTCCCCGGCGGCGAGGAAGGCCTCCACCACAGCATTCACGCTCTGGGCGGGCACCAGGACGTGACCGCCCCGGTACCCCTGGCCGGGATGCGGTCGGTCCTCTCCGACGTCGTAGCTCGTGCCGCCCTCGACGACGCCCGGCCACGGGTCGCGCCACAGGCCGATGAGCGAGCCCTGAGGCTCGGCGCCGGTCTGGGCGGCGTCGGCCTGGGAGGTGGCGGGGGCCTCGGGGGTCGGTCGGCGAGTCCGGCGCCGTGTCACGCGCCGCCTGGGCCAGGGCCTCGAGCCCCTCCCCGAGGGCGCCCAGCGCCATCACGTCGGGCCGCTCGGCCACCTCGACGCGCAGCATGAAGCGCATGGAGTCCAGGAATGTCACCAGGTCCTCGCCGTTGCCGGCCTCCGTGACGAGCCAGAGCGTACGGCCGTCGTCGAGAGCCGCGAGCGCGTGGGTGATGTGTCCCTGGGCGTCGAGGAGCAGCGTCTCCGCGCCGCCGTCGCCGAGCTCAGGGTGGTGAGCACCTGGCTGGACAGTGTGGTCAGCCAGCTCAGGCGGTCCGGGCCGGTGACGGTGACGACGTCGCGAGCCAGGGCGCAGGCCGCGCGCCCCTCGGCCAGGGCGGCCTGCTCGCGGCCCGGGGTCGCCGAGGTGGGCGGGGACGGCCTGGTCGGGGTCGTCCGGGGCGGAGGCGACGGCGCCGGGGCTGGTCAGCAGTGGGGAGGGGCGCATCAGGCGGTCGGCTCGGCGTCGTCGGAGGCGGGTGCGGAGGAGTCGAAGGAGTCCGCGGTCGGCTCAGTCGGGTCGAGGGCTGAGCCGGGCTGGGCGGCGGGGTCGTCCACGTCGTCAACTCGGCCGAGGCGGCCGGAGGCGTAGGTGGTCACCTCGCTCTGGCCGAAGGCGGCCATGTCCTGGGTCCACATGAGGTCGCCGCCCACGAGCCCGAACATGCGGGTCATCTCCTCCACCGGGACGGCCGTGCGGGCACGGCCCACGGCCTGGGTGCCGACCTGGGCGCGCGGCCCCTGGATCCAGCCCTCCCAGACGCCGACGTGACCGGCGGGGTCGGCCGAGACAAGCTCGAGCCGGGTGACGGGGATGAGCGGGCCGCCGGAGCTCTCAGCATCGGAGGGGGCATCGGCGGCCTCGGTGGTCCCGGCACCGTCGGCGCCGTCGGGCTGCTCCTGGCCGACGGGCCGCCAGTAGGCGGTCTCGGTGGACCAGATCTGAGCGGGAGCCAGGAGGGAGGCGCCCTGGAGGCCGGGCATCTCGAAGTCGAGGTTCTTGGAGCGGGTGGCGTCGACCGTCCAGATGGTGGTGGTCTGGCGCAGGTAGGGGCCGCCGTCGTGGTCGAAGGTCATCTCCTGGTAGACGGCCTGCTCGGGTACGGTCTCGCCGTAGGTGAGGATGCCGTAGCCGCGCCAGGTGCCGGCCAGCCAGGCCAGCGGGTAGAGCTCGGGGGGCAGGTCGTCAGGAAGCGTGAATGCCATGCCCGCAGCCTACGACGTCACCCCTGCCCGCTTCACGCGCGCCGCCTGCCCGGGCCGTGCTCAGCCGGCGAGGAAACCGCCCAGGAGGCGGGCGATGGCGTAGACCGGCACGCCGACCGACAGGATCGGCACGAGCGCGGAGGCCACCGCCGCCCGCCCGCCGGGCACCCATCGGTGGGTCCACAGGACGCGGTTGCCGGCGGCCATGAGAACCCCCGCCACGAAGCCGACGGCCACGCAGGCCACGGCGCTTTGCAGCGCCGCTGTCGCACTGATGTGGGACAGGCCGAAGAAGCCGGCCGAGGCCAGCACGTAGCCGGCACCGCCGGCGAGCAGTGCCGGAACCGTGACGGTGAGGGCCTCCAGCATCCGGGCGCGCACGTTGAGGACGGTCAGGACGGCACCGACGAACAGCGCCAGACAGGTGGGCACGACGATGGCCGGATCGGCCAGGCCCCGGCTCCAGGGCGCACCAGGCCGAGCCGGAGACCGCCACGAGGCAGCCGGCAACCGTTGCGGACAGGTCCTCGACCAGGTTGTGCCGGCCGTCGCGCCGCAGCATCTGGCCGACGAAGGCCACCAGGATCGAGAAGGCCATGACCAGGCCGGCCACCCCCATGTCACCGAGGAGGTAGACACTGACGGCGGCCGACAGCCCACAGATCGTCATGACGACCGTGCCGCCCAGGTCGTGCCGGGCGCGCACGAGCGCGGGCCAGCCCCTGCGCGGCGGCCGGCACCAGGGCGGCCACGAGGGCCAGCCTCACCCAGCCGGGCAGCACCGAGCCGACCGCCAGCAGCAGAGGCACGACGCCCGCGAAGGCGAGCCGGGTCCAGGCCGGATCCACCAGGCCCGGCTCCTTGGGACGGTTGGAGGTGCGACGGGTGGCGTAGCCCAGGTCCTCAGCAAGGTCGGCAGTGTCACCCCGAGTCCGCTGAGCGGGCCGTCGCCGGAGCACCGGAGGAACCGGTCGACTCACCGGCGGCGTCGGGGCCGGTCGAGCGCGCGGTGAACTCCGAGCCGGTCGGCCTGGCCGAGGCGCCGGAGTCGTCTACGCCGATGACGCTGGCCCAGTCCGCCACGCCGCCGGCGGCCGTCGGAACGGCTGCGGCACGGGAGTCATCGCGGGAGGCACGAGAGGCTCCACGGGCGCGCGCAGCCGGCTGGGCTCGTCGGTGGTGGGTAGTCACAGCACGCATCGTCCCACACCCGGACGGCCGCAGCGCCCACTCCAGCATCCTCCTGGATGGTCAGTATCCGGTCGGTCATCGCCTCCGGAGATTTCGCCTGCGACGAGGTGTGGTTGACTTATCCCCGTCAGTATCGCCGCTGCGCCGCTCGACCGCGCCGGCGAGTCCAGGTCGAGAGCCGTGGAAGGAGCAGCCATGCGGATCATCATGTTCACTCGTGAGAGTGACGCCACTGACGTCCTGCCGGCGACCGCCTTCCTCGACTCCCAGGTGGAGTGCCTCCCCGATCCCCTCCTCCTACGCGGAGGTGGACAGCGCCGACGTCGTCATGATCGACGCCCGTGGGGACCTGACCCGCGCCCGCGCTCTGTGCCAGCTCTTCACCGGCCCCATGGACTGCCCGCCCATCATCCTCATCGTGGAGGAGGGGGGCGCCGCCGCGGTGCAGATCGACTGGGGCGCGGCCGACTTCGTCATGGCCGGCGCCAAGCCCGCCGAGCTGTCGGCCCGGTTGCGGCTGCTGCGCGCCCATGTCCCGGTCGTGGACGAGGTCGACGACGACCGCATCGACGTGGGCGATCTTGTCATTGACGTCACCGCCTACACGGCCCGACTGCGCGGCACGATCCTGGACCTGACCTACAAGGAGTTCGAGCTGCTGAAGTTCCTGGCCGCCAACCGGGGGCGGGTCCTGACGCGTGACGCGCTCCTGCACGAGGTGTGGGGCGAGGACTACATCGGTGGCTCGCGCACGGTGGACGTCCACATCCGTCGCCTGCGCGCCAAGCTGGGCACCGAGCACGACAACCTCATCGGCACGGTGCGCAACGTCGGCTACCGTCTGGACGCCCCCGAGGACGCATGAGCGCACACCGGCCCCGGGGAGGACGGCGAAGGTCAGGACGGGCCAGGAGGCCAGGCGCCTCCCCCGACCGCCGGGTGGACTCACTGGGTGGACGCCGGGACGGCCCGGGAGCCCGGACCTGTAGACTCGTGGGCGGCGTCGGGCCGTGACGGGCCCCGGGCTCCAACTCAAGCCGCCGCGAGCGGCATTCGCGCCGACTGGCGCTCTCCGGCCCGACGTCCTCATCCCTCCTCGTCCCTCAGCCGAAGCGGCCGGAGATGTAGTCCTCGGTGGCCTGCTGGCTGGGGGCGGAGAAGATCTTGTCGGTGGAGTCGTACTCGACGAGGTGGCCCGGCTTGCCGGTGGCCTCCAGGTTGAAGAAGCCGGTCATGTCGCTCACGCGCGAGGCCTGCTGCATGTTGTGGGTGACGATGACGATCGTGTAGTCCGTCTTGAGCTCGGAGATGAGGTCCTCGATGGCGAGCGTGGAGATGGGGTCCAGGGCGGAGCAGGGGCTCGTCCATGAGCAGGACGGCGGGCTTGACCGCGATGGCGCGGGCGATGCACAGGCGCTGCTGCTGGCCGCCGGACAGGCCCAGGCCCGGCCGGTCCAGGCGGTCCTTGACCTCGTCCCACAGGTTGGCTCCGCGCAGGGAGGCCTCCACCAGGTCGTCGGCGTCGGACTTCCTGATGCGGCGGTTGTTGAGGCGCACGCCGGCCAGGACGTTCTCGGCGATGGACATCGTGGGGAACGGGTTGGGCCGCTGGAAGACCATGCCGATGGCGCGGCGCACCTGGACGGCGTCGACGCCGGGGCCGTAGAGGTTGACGCCGTCGACGATGACCTGGCCCTCGACGCGGGCGCCGGGGATGGTCTCGTGCATGCGGTTGAGGGTGCGCAAGAAGGTGGACTTCCCGCAGCCGGAGGGGCCGATGAGGGCGGTGACGGACTTGGGCTCGATGACGACGTTGACGTCCTTCACGGCCAGGAAGTCGCCGTAGTAGATGTTCTCGCCGATGACGTCGATGCGCTTGGACACGTCGGTTCCTTTACCTGAGGTGGACTGCTGAGGGGCTCTGGGGCGCTGCGGGCTGCGGGCTCCGGTCCGGTTAGCGCCGGCCGCCCTTGGGGCTGAAGTACTTGGAGATGAGGCGGGCCACGAGGTTGAGCAGCATGACCAGGATGATGAGGGTCAGTGCCCCGGCCCAGGCCCGCTCCATGGCGGCGGCCTCCCCGCGGGAGTACTGGTCGTAGACGAGCACCGGCAGGGTGGACATGGAGCCGTCCAGCGGGTTGGTGTTGGTGCGGATCGTCAGGCCCACGGTGATGAGCAGCGGGGCGGTCTCACCGATGACGCGGGCGATGGCGATCATGACGGAGGTGGTGATGCCGGCCACCGCGGTGCGCAGCACGACCTTGACGATGGTGAGCCACTTGGGCACGCCCAGCGCGTAGGAGGCCTCGCGCAGGTGGGAGGGACGAGCTTGAGCATCTCCTCCACACCGCGGATGACCACCGGTGTCATGAGGACGCTCAGGGCCACGGCCCCGATGATGCCGGCCTGGTAGCGGGGGCCGGCCGCGATGAGGAAGATCGAGTAGGCGAACAGCCCGGCCACGATCGAGGGGATGCCGGTCATGACGTCGACGAGGAAGGTGATGGCCCGGGCGATCCAGCCGCCGTTGTACTCCACGAGGAAGACGGCGGTGAACAGCCCCAGGGGCACCGAGATGAGGGTGGCGATCCCGGTGATCTGGAGGGTGCCGACGATGCCGTGGTAGAAGCCGCCGTTGGAGGCGTCGGCGCCGCGCATGTTGGTGGTCAGGAAGTCGTAGCCGAAGCGGGCCGAGCCGCCGCACAGGACCATCCAGACCAGGGAGACCAGCGGCACCATGACGACGGCGAAGGACAGGTAGATGAGGAGGGTCACCAGGGTGTTGCGGCCCCAGCGGTCGCCCTCGCGCACCCAGGAGACGACGGTGGCGCCCACCACCCACACCAGGGCGGTCAGGGTGACGACGGCGGCGATGCTCCATCCGGCCAGCAGACCGATCCCGCCGACGACGACGAAGGCGGCTCCCAGCGCCGCCCAGATGAACCAGTCGGGCAGGCGGTAGGAGGTCAGGGGCACGCCCTCGATGGACGGCGGGTCGGCCAGCGGGTCGACAGGAGCGGCCGGGGCCTCGGCGGCCGCGAGCGCGGCCTTGAGGGACTTGGGCACGGGGACACCGGTCTCTCCGGCTGAACCGGCCGCACCGGTGGCCGGGGCGTGGCGAGAGGCCGCGCTGCTGAGGAGGCGCCGTCGGTGGGCTCGGGTGTGTTCGTGGGCGTCATGTCAGCTGGCTCCTGAGAACTCGGAGCGGCGCGCGATGATCCACCGCGCCAGGGAGTTGACCGCGAAGGTGATGATGAACAGGACCAGGCCGGTGGCGATGAGCACGTTGACGCTCAGGCCGTAGGCCTCGCGGAACTGCGAGGCGATGTTGGCGGCGATGGTCTGGTGCTGGCCGGCCTGGAGGACTCGGAGGTTCAGACCCATGCCGGGCGAGAGGATCATGAGGACGGCCATGGTCTCCCCCAGGGCGCGTCCGAGCCCCAGCATGGAGGCGGAGATGATGCCGGAGCGGCCGAAGGGCAGGACGGCCTGGCGGATCATCTCGTAGCGGGTGGCGCCCAGGGCCAGGGAGGCCTCCTCCTGGAGCGTGGGCGTCTGGAGGAAGATCTCGCGGATGGTGGCGGTGATGATCGGCAGGATCATGACGGCCAGGACCAGGGAGGCGGTGGTGATGTTCTTGGCCGGGGCCGTGTAGTCGGCGAACAGCGGGATGAAGCCGAGGTGGTCGCTCAGCCAGGTGTTGACGGGGTCGAGCAGGGGCATCATCCACAGGAAGCCCCACAGGCCGAAGACCACGGAGGGCATCGCGGCCAGGAGGTCCACCATGTATCCCAGGGCCTGGGCCAGGCGGCGCGGGGCGAAGTGGGAGATGAACAGGGCCACCCCGATGCTCAGCGGCACCGCGACACCCAGGGCGATGGTCGAGGACAGCAGCGTGCCGAAGACGAGCGGGGCCACGTAGCCCCACAGGCCGCGGTCGCGCATGAAGGAGACCGACTCGAGGGTCTCGCGCGAGGCCGTCAGGGCGGGCAGCGCCTCCCGGATGAGGAAGGCGGCCACGAGGGCGAGCACCACCATGATGAGGGTGCCGGCGCCGAAGGACAGGCCGGTGAAGATCCGGTTGCCGGTCTGCCCGGGGGCCCTGCCGGGCTGGATGATGGCGTCGTCGGCGCTGCTGGAGGCGGTCGCGGTGCCCGCTGGGGGTGGCGACGACGGCGGTGCGGTGGTGCTGGCCACGGCTGACCCTCCTCGGGGTGTCTGGGGCGGCGGCTGGGCGGGTGGGTGCTGGCTGGTCATACGGTTCGGTGCGGCGTCGTGGTGGCCGGCCGGGCGGCCTCAGGCGGCGATCTTGTCGATGGCGGCGTTGATCTTCTCGCGCATCTCGCGGGTGATGGGGGCGCAGCCGGTGGCCTTGGCGGAGGCGTCCTGCCCCCTGGTGGAGGCGGCGAAGCGCAGGTAGGCCTTGACGACGGCGGCGATCTGGGCGTCGTCGTAGCGCAGGCGGGCGGCGAGGTAGGAGACCAGGACGATGGGGTAGGCGCCCTTGGCGTCGTGGCTGGGGTTGTAGAGCAGGCGGGCCTCGTCGGCCTCGGTGCCCAGGGTGGCGGCGTCGAGGGCGGCGGCTGCGGCCTTGGCGGAGACGGGCACGTAGGCCCCGTGGCTGCCGACGGCGACGGTGCCCAGGGTGGCAGGGACCTTGGAGGCGTCGGCGTATCCGATGGTGCCGGTGGCCGCGGAGACGGTCTGGATCATGCCTGCAGTGCCGTCACCGGACTGGCCGCCGCGCAGCGGCCAGGTCTCCTCGGGCTCGTGGGGCCAGATCTTGGGGGCGACGGTGGCCAGGTAGGGTGGTCAGGGCCTTCGTGGTGCCCGAGTCATCGGAGCGGCCCACGACGATGATCCGCTGGTCCGGCAGGGCGGCGCCGGGGTTGAGGGCGGCCAGGGCCGGGTCGTTCCAGCGGGTGATGGCCCCGGAGAGGACCTTGGCGAGGACCTCGCCGGTCATGTTGACGTGGGACTCCCCGGTGAAGCCGGGCAGGTTATAGCCACGGCGATCGGGGAGATGTAGAGGGCAGCTCGACGGCGCCGCCGATCCTGCTGATCTCGTCGACGGTCATGGGGGTGTCGGTGCCGGCGAAGTCGATGGCGCCCTCGACGAGCTTGGTGCGCCCGGCCCCGGAGCCGCCGCCGGCGTAGTCGACGGTGGCGCGCAGGTTGGCGCCCATGAAGGTGTTCATCCATGCGTCCTGCGCGTCGGACTGGGAGGTGGCGCCCGCGCCGCGGAGCTGCCCCACCAGGTCGCTGGAGGCGTTGGGGTCGGCGGCGCCGGCGTCGCGCCCGCAGGCGGTCAGCGCGGTCAGGGTGGCCACGCTCAGGGCGCCCAGGGCGCCGCGACGGGTCAGGAGCACAGGCTCTCCTCGCTGAGTCAGAGGGGGCGGAGAATCAGTCGGATACCGGGTGAGTGTCAGGCAACGATCACGATAAGCGCCCCGGATGAAGGTTCCGGGTGACCGGGGTAAACGGTTGGTAAACACTCCCTATGAGGAGCATCACCAGGCGGCTCCGCGCACCGGGCGGCGGTCCGGTTGACGGTCCGGCCGGCGCCCCGGTCAGCGTCCCTCCGACAGGACGGGGCGCTGCTTCTCGATGGCGACGGCGCGGATCTTTCCGCGGGGACGGCGGGCCATGTGGACCACGAGGATCTCGCCGGTCTTGAGCCAGGGGTCCCGGTCGGGCACGGAGCGCAGGAGCCTGCCGGGGGCGTACTGGGAGACGACCTCCATGATGGTGGGCAGGACGGGGCGGTGGGTGCACAGCGCCGTCGGCTCCTCGCGCACTCCCAGAACCTTCTTGACCACGGAGCGCACGCCCTTGGGGTTCTGGGCGTGGGCCATCTCGGTGAAGGCCCCGGCCATCTCCAGGGTCAGGCCCGCGGCCGTGGCGTAGGGGGCGACCGTGTCCACACAGCGCTTCCAGGGGCTGGTGAGGACGCGCCCCACCCCGTAGGCGGCCAGGATCGGGACGAGGGCGCGGGCCCGGGTCTCACCCTGGTCGTGGGTCAGGGGGCGGGTGGCCTCGTCGGTCTCCTTGTCCCGCTCCTTGGGGCGGTTCCACACGGAGCGCTTGACAGCGCGGCCGTGGCGCACGAGACCAGGGTCCAGGTGTCGAGCTTGCCGTCCTCCCACAGGTCGACGAGCTCGCCGAGCAGGTCACGGTCGTAGGGGTAGGTCAGGCGCTTGCGGGCCTGGCCCACGCGCAGCCACTCGACGGCGTCGATCTCCTTGGCCGAGGCGGGTTCGACGGCGCAGCGGGCGGCGACGGCGGCCGAGGAGTCGGGGGCGACGCGGGCGGCCCAGTAGTGCACCTTCTTGCGGGAGCCGTCGGCGATCTTGTAGTGCACGCGGCTGAGGGGCTGGCCCAGGATCACCTGGACGCCGGTCTCCTCGGCGACCTCGCGCACGGCGCAGGTGCGCACGGACTCGCAGGGGTCGACCTTGCCCTTGGGGATGGACCAGTCGTCGTAGCGGGGACGGTGGACCAGGAGTACCTCGAGGTGCTTGCCGTTCTCGCGCCACACGAGGGCGCCTGCGGCCTCACGGTCTCGCGCGAGCCGTTCTTCCTGCTGGACGGACCTCGTGGCACGGCCGTCTCAGTGCCGGCCCTTGACGCGCGAGCGCGCCCGGGCCATGAGGCTGTCCTGGATGTCCTCGAGGCGGTTGCCCTCGGCGTCGAGGAGGTGACGCTCCCAGGAGCCGTCGGGCTGGAGGTGCCAGGAGGCGACGTCGTCGGAGGCGCAGTGGGTGACCAGCCACTCGAGGGTCCTCGACCATGGCGGGGTCGGTGATGCGCACGAGGGGCCTCGACGCGGCGGTCGAGGTTGCGGTGCATGAGGTCGGCCGATCCGATGAACAGCTCGGTCTGACCACCGCCGGCGAAGGCGTAGATGCGCGAGTGCTCAGGAAGCGCCCCAGGATCGAGCGCACGCGGATGTTCTCGCTGAGGCCCTCGACGCCGGCGCGCAGGCCGCAGATGCCGCGCACGACGATGTCGACCGGCACCCCGGCGCGCGAGGCGCGGTAGAGGGCGTCGATGACGGTCTCGTCGACGATGGAGTTGACCTTGATGCGGATCCAGGCGGGCAGGCCGGCTCACGGTTGGCGATCTCCCTGCTCGATGTGCTTCACGAGCCCATCGCGCAGGCCGCGGGGGCTACGAGCAGGCGGCGGAAGCGGGCGCGTGGGCGTAGCCGGAGAGCTGGTTGAACAGGGTGTGGTCAGGTCCTGGGCCACGTCGCGGTCGCAGGTCAGCAGCCCCAGGTCCTCGTAGCCGCGGGCGGTCTTGGGGTGGTAGTTGCCGGTGCCGACGTGGCAGTAGCGGCGCAGGCCGTCGGACTCCTGGCGCACGACGAGCAGCAGCTTGCAGTGGGTCTTGAGGCCGACCATGCCGTAGACGACGTGGACGCCGGCACGCCTGAGCTTGCAGGGCCCAGGAGATGTTGGCCTCCTCGTCGAAGCGGGCCTTGATCTCCACGATGGCCACGACCTGCTTGCCGGCCTCGGCGGCCTCGATGAGGGCGTCCACGATCGGGGAGTCGCCGGAGGTGCGGTAGAGGGTCTGCTTGATGGCCAGGACCTTGGGGTCGGCGGCTGCCTGGGCCACGAACTCCTGGACGGAGGTGGAGAAGGAGTCGTAGGGGTGGTGCAGGAGGACGTCGTGCTCGCGCATGGCGGCGAAGACGTCCGGCGCGGAGGAGGACTCGTAGGCGGCCAGGCCCGCGGCCGTCACCGGCACGAAGCGCGGGTACTTCAGGTCGGGGATGTCCAGGTCGTGGAGCTGGTTGAGGCAGGTCAGGTCCAGGGGCGCGGGGAGCTCGAAGACGTCGTCGCCCTTGAGGCCCAGGGCGCGCACCAGGTAGCGGCGGGTGAAGGAGGAGATGGTGTCCTCCACCTCCAGGCGCACGCAGTCGCCGAAGCGGCGCCGCTCGAGCTCCTTCTCCATGGCCTTGAGGAGGTTCTCGGCATCGTCCTCCTCAACCTCGAGGTGTCCTCGTTGCGGGTGACCCGGAAGAGGTGGTGCTCCAGGATGTCCATGCCCGGGAAGAGGTGGTCGAGGTGCTGGCCGATGACGATCTCGATGGGGATGACGGCGCAGCTGGCGGCCTTGTCCGCGGCGTCGAGCTCCCGGGCCGGGGACCTGGATGAGGCGCGGCAGGAGTCGGGCACCTTGATGCGGGCGGAAGTGCCCCTTGGCCGCTGCGCGGGTTGCGCAGGATGACGGCGAGGTTGAGGACAGGCCTGAGATGTAGGGGAAGGGGTGGGAGGGGTCGACCGCCAGCGGGGTGAGGACCGGATAGATCTGGTGGCGGAAGTAGCGGGTCAGGCGCTCCTGCTGGTCGGAGTCGAGCTCGTCCCAGCCCAGGATCCTCACGTTGCGCTCGGCCAGGGCCGGGCGGATGTCCTCCTGGAAGAGGGCGGCCTGGCGGGCGGTGAGCTCCTTGGTGCGGCTGGTGACCTGGGCCAGGACCTGGTGAGCGTCCAGGCCGGAGGCGCGCACCGGGGTGATGCCGGCCTTGATGCGGCGCATGAGGGCCGGCGACGCGCACCATGTAGAACTCGTCCAGGTTGGAGGAGAAGATCGACAGGAACCAGGCGCGCTCCAGCAGGGGCAGGGTGCGGTCCTCGGCCTGCTCCAGGACGCGCTCGTTGAAGTCCAGCCAGGTCAGCTCCCGATCAATGAAGCGGTTCGTGAAGGACTTCAGGGGCGGCAGGAGGTCCTCAGGGTCCACCTGGGCGGTGTCGGCGGAGGCGGCCGAGGCCGCGGCGTCGGCGGCGTCGGCGGCGTCGGCCGAGCTCAGCGAGGAGACCGAGGAGGCGGCGCTGGCGGGACTGACGGCATGGCCCGAGCTGGTGGCGCTGCCGGGAACGGACAGGCCCCGGTCCCCTGGCGCCATGGTCGACGGTGTCGCCAGGGCCTCGGCGGCTCGAAGGGGCCGACTGCGAGCTGGCGGAGGTGATGGAGGAGGGCGATGGCGGGGTCGCGGTGCCGATGGGGCCGGGGCGGGGACGCCTCGCCGTCGACGATGTCGTCGAAGTCCCTCGTCCTCGTACTGGGGGCCGGAGTCGTCGGCGAAGTCGCGCGGGTCGGCGACCTCGATGACGTGCTCCTCCTCGACCGTCTCCTCAGTGCCCTCGGGGTCGTCAGGGTCGGCCGGGTCGTCGAAGTCGTGCGGATCGGCTGATCCTCCCGGGGACGCTGCGCCGGTGGCGGACCCGCCGGAGCGGCTGCGGCGACCTCGGCGTCGGGAGCCGGCGACCTCAGCGGAGACGGCCGGCTCTCGTCGGTGCTCGCGAGCCTCAGGCGACGCCGCGGACTGGGCGGCCCTCAGCGGCCTCGGCGTCGTCGGTCACCTGCTCGGGCCCTGAGGGGCTCGGGTGACGCATCCACCCGCCCAGGAAGCGGGAGAGCGGCGTGGGGGCGGAGTGGGGCGCGTCGTTGGTCATGGCCACATGGTCCCACGTCCGAGCAGCCTTGTGGGGCGGTGGTCCGCCCCAGTTCAGCGAATATGCGAGGCGCCGCAGCTCACGCCCGATCTTCGGGACTCGCGGCCGATAGGCGACCCCGCCACCTGAGACCGCGCCCCGCTGCGCGCTCCCCACGTCTCGTCCAACGAAGCGCGCATGATCTCGCCAATCGTGTCCAAATCGGAGACAAAGGAGCTTGCGCACTCTTCACGGCTTCAACAGATCCGCGGAATCATGCGGTTCTGATCTACCTTCACACTCACTTCGGGCCTTTGTCTCGATTTGGACATCCCGCGCCCGGATCGCCCCTGCGCAAGAGGCTCTCAGTCGAGGAGTCCGGCGGAGGCGCGGCGGGCGGCGTCAGTGAGCTCATCAGCAGTAGCCAGGAGAGCGGAGTCGCGGCGGGTGACGCGGTCGGCGAGCTCGTCGGCGTCGTCCTCGATCCACACGGGGTCGGAGCCGGCGGCCAGGGCGCGTAGGAAGTCTGCGGTGGCGGTCAGCAGCGGGCGATCTCGGTGACGGAGTCCTCGACGCCGCCGGCCAGGACGACGTCGAGACGCTCGCGCAGCTCGGTCGGGAGCGGGCACGGCGCGCCTCGCCGAGGGCGGGCCTCGAGGCGGGCGGTGGCGGCGGTGTCGGCACCGGTGAGGTCGACGACGGTGGCGTAGCGGCGGGCGACGAGCTCGGGGTCGCGGCGGATCCACTCGCGCACGAGGAACAGGCGCCACAGGGTGCCGGGCAAGGTGGTGGCCGGGGAGTCGGCCCACAGCTCGGCGATGTCGTCGATGCCGTTGGTGGCGAACGCGGTGACGACGCCGGAGCGGGTGATGGGGTCGTCGTCGGTCTCGGTGCCGGGGAAGCCGCCGATGAGGGCCTGGGCGGCGCGGTGGGCGAGCTCGGAGGCGACGGCGGTGTCGGTGCTGCCCTCGATCTGTTCGGCGGCCTCGGGGTCGAGCCGGGCGGGACGGTGGAACTGGCGGGCCATGGGGACTCCTCACAAGGTGCGGACGCGCCGGCGACGACGCTCCGCCCCATTGTCACGCGGGAACGTGGGCGCTCCCCATGGGTTCACTCCGGCCGACGGCGGGGTTGGCGGAGGAGGCCAGAGCGCACTGGCGGGCGACGAGACGGGCTCCTGGGCGGCGTGGGGCGGGTGCGGCCATCAGGATCGCGGCGGGCGACGGTGAGGCCGGTTCGACACGGCGGTCGGTTGTCCGGCTATGCTGGCCCCTGCCGATGGCGTCTGGACTCTGCTTCCGGCCGTCGGCACGCCCCCTTAGCTCAGTTGGTCAGAGCTGCGGACTTTTAATCCGAAGGTCGTGGGTTCGAGCCCCACAGGGGGTACCGCACCGGCCTCGGCCCCGGAAGGGCCGAGGCCTTACTTGTGCCCGGAACGTAGGGTGCCGGAACCCAACCCTCGGCGCTGCGGGTGGGATAGAGGTCAGCAACCCCCACCCCGAACAGTTCAGCGGCCACGGCCAAATCACCCGCAGTCCAACGCACCTTGCCGCGCAGACGGCTAGAGACGCTTTGCCCTGGCACACCAAGAAGTGTCCCAAGGTGGGCGCGAGTGATTCCACGGGAGAACAGATGCTGCTGCACCGTGAACCCAACTGCGGCATCGCAGACCCTCCCGCACAGACGTCGGCGACGCCTCGGACGGTCCTAGCGAACGTCATGCAACTAGCATAACGAATGAAATGTCAGACTTCAAACGTGGCGATCCACTGATGTCTGCGCGACAGGGTTGTGGAGCGCTGGCCTGATGCTGGCATCACCCGGCAGCAGCTTTGGCGCTGGGGGCGTGAAGGGTTGATCGACATGGTCGTGACTGCCGTCGGGCCGAGTGAAGTTTCGACAGAGCACCATCGAGGCCCTCTGTGAGTCCCGTCCGCATCTTCGGTGTCGTCGGTGCCCGGTATTGAGGTTGTGGAGCTTCCTGGTCAGGAGGCGTTGTTGTGATGACGGCTGTCGACGTTGTCCCAGTGTCTGAGTGGTTGTCGTTGGGGCACAGCGCCCGGTGGTGCGCTGCCCAGGGACAGGTGCTGGTGGCCGGCGGTGCTTGGCGCGTCTGCTGGTTTGCGGGGTGGAGTCTGGTGTGGTGCGCCCGTGTGGCGGGCCTTGGAGCATGTGCCGGGCTGCGACCGGGCCGGTGCCTGGGGTGATGGTCCTGGGGCTGCCGGGTGGTGGTGCATCGAGGGGCCGGACGCGGGCCGGGGCGTGGGAGTCATGCCCGAGGGCGTGCGCGCTGTGGTTGAGGGCCTGGAGGTGTCCGGGCTTCCAGAGGGCGTGACCTGTGCGCAGACCACGGTCGTGCGCTGGGGCCTTGAGTGGGGCCTCGACGGCGGTGAGGTGGCGTGGCGGGTCGGGTCTGACCCGGGCCGGTGGGTCGTGTCCACTGCGGATGCCCTCGGCGCGGAGCTGGGTGAGGCGTGGGGACGTCACCCTGGGGCGGGTGGAGGCCTGCCGTGAGGTGTGCGAGCGGGCTGCCGGCCTGGCTCGGACGGTGGGCGCTGACCTGGCGGGGCTGCCGGTGGTGGTTGATGCCTGGGGCGGCTCGTGTGAGCTGGTTGTCCTGTCACCGTCGGGGCGGCAGGTCAGAGTGCTGGTGCCGAGCCCCCGACGGGCCGGTGGAGGCGCGCCTGGGGTGGGAGCCCTGGGTCGAGGGCCTGGACGACGCCGCGGTGGCGGACCTGGTCAGGAGCGTGCCGTGAGCTGGTCAGGGCTGATAGGCGATGTGGCTGGTATCGGCCAGGGCGATGTAGAGGCTGCCAGTTTTCGGGGAGACGCGCAGGGTGCCGATGACGATGACGTGGTGGCCGGCAAGGTCACCGATGCTGGCGTCGAGGTTGTCCTGGACGCTGAGGGCCTGGTCGTTGCGGACCATGATGGCGGCGGTGTCCCTGGGTCTGGTGCCGGGCTGGGGCACCACGTGCAGGAAGATGCTCTTGGTGGGGGCGTTCTCGGCGTAGTTGGCGACCCTTGCCGTAGAAGCATCGCGCGCAGGCCCCTGTGAGTCGGGCGTGAGGGTGTTGGCGAGCCGCACGAGTTGGTTGACGAAACCAGCATGGCGTCTACCGGGCAGCCTAAGGAGCGCGTGAGGGTCGAGGCGGCCATCCATGGCGCAGGTGAGCAGGGATGCCAGCGTTGTGGTGGATCGTGTGGGGGCGTTTCGTCTGCTGTCAGGTCCGGGTTGGGCGGTGGCCATGGGGCGGCCGGCGGCCTGGGTACGGCTGGTGGGGCGTCGCCGTGCCCGTGCCGGTTCCTGGCCCTGTGGTGACGAGAAGCAGCGTGGGCCCCTCGTGGCGGGTGCGGGTGGTGGTGGAGCCGTCGCGGTGGCCTTTTAACGGCGCGCTCGGCGGCGTCTCCCTCGTCGCAGCCGGCGATGTGCTTCCTGGACCAGAAGTGGGGGCGCACGTGCTTGGACTTCAGCGCCCTGGGACCGGCGGGAGCCCGGCAGAGTCTGCCGTGGGTGTCCTGACCGGGGACAGGTCAGATCCTGGGGCGGGTCAGGAAGGGCCACGTGCTGCACGTACTCACTGATGCTGAGCAGTCGTCCTCGACTGAGTGCGTAGCGCATGATGGCGCTCCTTTCTTGGAGCACGGCGGGCCCTTCCGCCGGTGCTTCTGGGGCACGACGGGCGGTCCGTCGTTGCCCCGATGAGCCGGTAGGTGGTTTCTGCTGGTCCCTGGTGGCCGGGTGGCGGTAGTGCGTCGCCTGGCCGGGTGGGAGGGCGCCTCGGGCTGGTGCCCTCCCACCCATCCCTGAATTATCCCCGTGACCTACAACAAGAATTCCTGCAGCGAGATGCAAGGTGGTCGTGATGGCGTTCCGCCTGAGTCCCTTCTGGCGTGCGCTGGAGCCGAGCCGTGGTGGTACTGGCGGCCTCGGATCTTCAGCCCTCCGGGCGGTTTCCAGGACAGAGACACTGCCGCGTGCTGCGACTATGCGCTGAGGGCCGGCACTGCCCTCTGCTACTCCGACGGTCGCGGGTTCGAGCCTCACAGGAGCCCCGCATCAACCTCGACCCCGCCAGGGACCGGGGCCTTCTTCACGCCCGGGGACGCAGGCAACCGCCGCCCACTCCCCCTCGCCGCAAGAAGCAACGAGATTATTCAGCCTGAGGCCTGGAGTGCATGTTGGTGCAACCCTCTGAGGTGGAGCCGTGACTGACCGCTTGAGGCTAGTTTCTTGGGGTGTTGAGCACGAGTTCGATGTTGAGCTCGTCAGCTCGGACAGAGTGTGGCGTACCTCGGCACAGATGTAGGTGGGAGCAGTGAGGTGCTGCTTCTGGGCCGAGGGGTCGCCATGTGCTCACCCCGGTCGTCGTACTAGGGCAACAGTAAGTCTGCTGGCGTAGTGCCGGCGTTGATGGAGGGAGAACTGGTATGGGTCTCAAAGCAGCACATTGGGCTGTTCACGAGGTGCGAGGCCTGAAGCCGCAGGAGAGGTTGCTGCTTCTTGTCTTAGCAGAGTACGCGGATGATCGTAACCGCGTGTGGTCATCACAGGATCGACTTGCCCGCATGGTGGGGACATCGCCATCGGCGTTGCGTCGTTGCCTGGGGCGTCTGGAGAGACTGGGGCTGATGACGCATGAGTACTGGTGGGCGATGGATGAGTCGACCGATACGCTTCGGATGAAAGACGTCTATCAGCTTCATGTGGGCGCTGCGCCCGACTGGGCCGCCCCCAGCGACGGCTCACAAGGATCTCGTCCGACCGGACCCCACAGGCAAAGCGAGTCCGCGCCCAAGCCGGTGGACCGACACATCAAAGCCCGCAAGGGCAAAGTAACGCTCCGGCAGGTGGGCGACGTAGTCAACTACGCTACCCGCCTGGCTCTGAACGTCAGCGCCCTTTGCGGAGGCCCTGAGCAACTGGTTCAGCTGAGCCGATTGCTTACCGGGTAGTCACCCGGTTGCACCCGGGTGACTACCCACCATGATGGCCAGTGCTGCTCTGTCATGCCTGCATCTCGACGAGTCGCATCAAGGACCTGAGCTGTACAGGTTGGGGGTGGTTTGTGTTTCAGGGTGGGGTTTTTCGTTGGGATGGTGGGGGTGGGGTGGTCGCTCTGGGGCACTAAGGCGGCGGTAGGATCTGGTGGTGAGTCCGTACCTGCGTCAGGTCAAGACAGCCTCGGGGGCCACGGCCGTGCAGGTCGTGGCCAAGGACCATGGTGTGCGCCGGATCGTGGAGCACCTGGGGTCGGCCCACGACGAGGCCGGAGCTGGCTGCGCTGATGCGTCTGGGGCGCCAGCGGCTCCTGGCCGGCCAGCAGGGTCCTGGACCTGGGGCCGGCACTCAACGACGACGCTGACGAGGTGGGTGGTCAGGCACCCGGTGACGGTGGCGCGGTGCGAAGGCCGCAGATCATCTCGCGCAGGTCGGGCTGGCTGATCGAGGTCCTCCGTTCGGCCTACAGGCGTCTGGGGCTGGGTGAGGCGGTCGGGGGTGACCGGGCCTTTGAGCAGATGGTCGCCGCTCGCCTGATCGAGCCGTCCTCCAAGGCCGACACTCCCCGGGTCCTGTCCGAGATCGGCTGGCCGGGCCCCGGCCCACCGCAACACCTTGTACGCCTCCCTGGGCCGCTGCGCTGAGCGGGGCTACCGCGAGAGCCTGTCTGGGGCCTTGTTCGAGCACGTCACCAACACCTCCGGTCTGGCCCTGTGCCTGTATGACGTGACCACGCTCTATTTCGAGGCCGAGCGTGAGGACGACCTGCGCAAGGTCGGTTACTCCAAGGACAGGCGGGTCGATCCCCAGGTGATCGTCGGCCTGCTGGTCGACCGCCGCGGGTTCCCCCTGAGAATCGGGTGCTGGGAAGGAAACAAGGCCGAGACCACCACCATCATCCCCATCGTGGAGGCCTTCCGGGCCGCTCACAGCATCGAGGAGCTCGTCATCGTCGCTGATGCCGGCATGCTCTCGGCCGCCAACCCTCAAGTCTCTGCATGAGGCAAGGCTGCGGTTCATTGTCGGGGCCCGCCAGGTCCGGGCCCCAGGCGACCTCGAGGCCCACTTCCACTGGGCCGGTGACGCGTTCACTGATGGGCAGCTCATTGACACCATCACCCCCAAGAAGGGCTCCAGAAGCGAGCGGGACGTCAGCAAGCGTCGTGAGCCCGTCTGGGACCCGGGACACTCACCCGGGCTCATGGAGAGCGGTGTGGGCCTACTCCAAGAAGCGCGCGGCCCGGGACAGTAAGACCCTGACCGCTCAGGAGAACCGGGCCCGGGCCGTTATCGCCGGTGAGAAGCAGCCCAGACGCACCAGGTTCGTCACCGTCCATAAAGGCGATCAGGTGCTCGATGAGGCGTCCCTGGCCCGGGCCAGGTCGCTGGTGGGGCTCAAGGGGTATGTCACCAACATCCCCGCACGCTTGATGGACGCCGCCGAGGTGGTCTCCTCGTATCACGAGCTGTGGCACGTCGAGCAGTCCTTCCGGATGAGCAAGCACGACCTGAGAGCCCGGCCCGTGTTCCACCACCAGCGCGATGCTATTGAGGCCCACCTGACCGTGGTTATGGCCTTCCCTGGCCGTCGCCCGACACCTCCAGGAGACCACCGGGATCAGCATCAAACGCATCATCCGCACCCTCAAACCCCTCCAGGAGATCACTATCAACCCTCAACGGCCACCACCTCACCGCCGCCGACCCCTGACCCCCGAGGCTAAAGAAATCCTCACCGCCCTGAGCATCCCAACAGGGCACTAAAAACTGTGCAACTCAGGTCTGAACGTCAGCGCCCTTTGCGGAGGCCCTGAGCAACTGGTTCAGCTGAGCCGATTGTAGCCGGGGGTAGTCACCCGGTTGCACCCGGGTGACTACCCACCATGATGGCCAGTGCTGCTCTGTCATGCCCGTATCTCGACGAGTCGCATCAAGGATGCCCTGCCAAGGCCTCGGTGCCTCACGCGTGACTGCCGCCGAGATCCGTGGACCACGGTGAGCATAGGAAACGGGGCGCTGAAATAGGCCACAAGCAGTGTCCCACCGCCCCGCCGGCATATGGTTTCGGGCTGCGTGATGGCTGCTGGAATCCGGTGAGCTCAGATAACACCGATCCACGTGGAGTGAACACTCCTGCCAGCGGGACGGGAGAGGACGCCCATGTTGAGCCGGGTTCGATCAGCGCCAGCCCAGATGGCCGGATGTGAGCACAGCTCATGCAGCCACAATGACGTACCCAGGCCTGAGGACCGCGCCTTACGGATCGCGGACTGCTCCGAAGACCCACAACTGACGAGTAAGGCACAACCTCGACGGCACAAGGATATACCCCACAGCCTCCCCCTAACCTTGGTCTCCTCCACCGGTAGCGACACCATCATTCTCCGATTCCGCCATCTGAAGGCTAAGACGATACTGCTCGGCCTCTGGCTCCTCAGTGAACTCCAGGAGGTTTCCAGCCACCTCCGAGAGGACATCGCGGACCCTCAGCTGGAGACGCATAGAAGAACTCGCGACGAGTATTGACGCGATTAACCCACCTGTCCGCGAAACCGTCGATGCAGATCAGCCTCCACCGTGACAGCATCGTCAGAAAAGAACAGCGCATGGACATCAAAACCAAAGGGAACAGAGGCATCACCAAGCTCTCGAACACGATCCATCGGATCAAGACGACGAGTCATGCCGATTTTAACCATCCGACCACCGAACGCTCCGACATTAGAGATAACATACACATATCCTGCACGAATATTAGCGGCACGGAAGTCAACTTTTTTCGATCTCCTCATTAAGACCCCTCAAGCTGAGACCTGATCTCATCCGCCTCATCCGTTCGCCCCTGCTCCACAAGAGACTGAAGCACGTGATGATAGTGCTCACGTTCCTTATCCAGCTTTGCGCGACGTTGAGCAAGTTCCTGCTGAGCCTTTCGCTCTTCACGAAGCCTCGCCTTCTCCTCACGCTCCGCTTCCTTCTCAGATTTTTTCACATTCTGATACCTGAGCGATAAATCGAGCTCTTCAAGGCGGAGAGCATGATATCTACCATCTATCCTCAGATTAATAAGAGAACCGAGACGCTCCACCTGGTCGCGAGTACGCTCAAGTCGATTACGAGCAGTCTCACCATTACCTGCTTTGACGGTGAGAACACAGTTCTCAACCTCTGCGTTGTAGGCACGCAACATCATCTTTGACATATCGGAAACGAACTTACGTCCCTGCGATGCTGAATTATTGAAGATGAAGTTATCCCTAGCCTTAATCGCCATCTTCCCTCTAATCATCTCCTTGATCTGTGAACGCACTTCCGAGAGGCGACCACTGAGTTCAAGGGAAGACTCAGCCGGATGCATATAATTTGTCAGACCATTGTCGACCATGACAACAGCATCCGAAAGATGCATATCAAGCTGCGCAAGCTCCCGCTTGCGATCGTCGATTCGATCAGAAACCGCGCGGGCATCGCTCTCAAGAATACGAAGATTCTCCTCCGCTGAGGCGGCCCTCTGGGCAATCTCCAACCTCTGTCGCTCCATAGAGGACTGCAGCTCGGCCTGCTCACGCCTCATTTGCGCAGCAACTTCCTGCATGACAACCAGATCCCCACCCCCAACCCGATCAAGAAGCGTACGAAGCTCCCCGATTGACGCAAGCGCAGCATTATACTGTTGCGCTCCCGCACTCAGCTGCTGTTCGAGAGATTGTATCTTCCGCTTTTTTCGCCCAAACACCGTGAGACCTCTTTGTCGGCAAGGAGAATGTGACTCAAGGAAGACTACAACGTCACCTTGCCTGCAAGGTGAGTACAGAGGTCACAATTGCGCAACCTCAATCGCACAACCTCCAAAATATATTTTTCTCATTTTTCACTTGCGGCAGCATCGAGCACACGGCCGACGTAGCTACCGAACTTCTCGGTGATGCTGCCGTGGTCGTCGTCGGGCCACTCGTTCCAGGTGTGACGGAAAGCCCGCGGCTCGGTAGTAGGTCAGGCTGTTCCTGGGCGTGCCCGATGCCGTCGAATCCGTCGAGGCTGTTGCCGGGCACGTCGCGCGTCCCGGTCACCCAGTTCAGCGAGAGCCGCTCCCTGGCACCGTCGGAGAAGCATCGCCTGCTCCTCGGGCGCATCACCACCCCGAAGAGCAGGAAGCCCCCGCCCGCCATGCTCTCGGCGTAGACCGGGAAGAACCACTGGCTGATGAACTCCGAGCCGCCGGAGTAGCCCACGAACCAGACCCGATCCATGGTGGCGCCGCACTCGGCGACCACGTAGTCGAGCGCCTCCTCCAGGTAGCGGACCTTGCCGTCCTGATCCTCCAGCCACCAGATTCCGTCGTCTCCGGGAGATCGCACCGAGACCACGTCGTACCCACGAGCGCTCGCCGCCTCGACGACTCCCCCGACGCCGGCCAGGCCTCCGCGGGACCTCTCGTCCCGGCTCTGGTTCCCTTGACTGTGGAAGGACTGCCCGTCGCCGTCGAGGTAGACGACCAGTCCGACCGGCACGTCCGTGGCCGCGTAGAAGATGCAGTCGGAGGTCTCGCCCTCGGAGTCGGTGTAGGAGAACGCAGCAGGAACCGACAGGTCTGCTGACGTCGGCCGCAGGCTCGGCGCAACGCCGGCCCCGCGCGAGCGCAGGTACGACGGCGGAGTCGAGTGCTCTGCCGCTCGCTGCGCCCCCCGAGGAGCGCAGCCGGCCAGGATGAGACCCGTCATCACTCCGGTCAGAGCTCGCCGCGAAAGGTGCACCGCCACGCTCTCCAGCCACCCTCCCAATTGCCGTCAGCCACTCGACGGTAGCACTGACGCCCCACTTCCGCCCGGCCCGAGCCAGGACCGGCTTGCTCCACCAACGACGCCGCTCACCATTGCGGGTACGGGGGGCTCGTCGCAAGCACGGCATCGTCGACGCCCAGCACCTCGCGCCGAATGCCGCCTACCGCAAGGCGTCAGGCGGGACTTCCCTGGCCTCCCTTGGCCCCGCGGCCGCGGGATCCGTGCCTACGAGCTCCACCGCTGCGGCCACCCCGGCCGGAGGGCTGCCCGGAGCCCCGCTCACCACTTCCGCCGCGCCGCTTCGCACCGCGCCCGCCGTTCCCGCCGCGCGCTCCCCCGCCGCGACCTGCGCGACCGGACCGACTGCGTCCCGCTTCTCCGTGACCGTGTCCCGGCCGCCCGGTGGAGGCCCGCCCGCTGGGGCTGCCGCCCTTGATGGCCACGCCCTCGGGCATGTCCTCCGGTGCAACAGCCTCGGCGACCTGCCCCACGAGGGCGGACACGGCGTCGTCGTCGGGCCGGATGCGCTCGATGTCCGCACGGATCCGCGCCTTCTTGAGCAGGCCCTGCACATCGTGCTTCTGCTCGGGCAGGACGAGGGTGATGACGCTCCCGGCGGCCCCGGCGCGGGCGGTGCGGCCCGAGCGGTGCAGGTAGGCCTTGTGCTCGGCGGGCGGGTCGACGTGGACGACGAGCTCGACGCCGGAGACGTCGATCCCCGGGCGGCGATGTCGGTGGCGACCATGACGTGGACCTGCCCCGTGGAGAAGGCCCGCATGGCGCGCTCGCGCGCCTTCTGGCTCATGTTGCCCTGCAGCTCGACGGCGGGGATCCCGGCCTGGACGAGCTTGCGGGCCAGGCGCCGGGCGAGGTGCTTGGTGCGGGTGAACAGGATGCGCTGCCCCTCCCCGGAGGCCAGGCGCCGCACGATGCCGTCCTTGGCGGTCTTGTCCGCGACCATCCACACGCGGTGGGTCATGGCGTCCACGGGCGAGGTCGAGGGGTCCACGGAGTGCTGCAGCGGGTTGTGGAGGAACTCCTTGACCAGGGTGTCCACGCCGTTGTCCAGGGTGGCGGAGAACAGCAGGCGCTGGCCGCGCTGCGGGGTGGCGCGCAGGATGCGGCGGACGCCCGGCAGGAAGCCGAGGTCGGCCATGTGGTCGGCCTCGTCCAGGACGGTGATCTCGACCTCGTCGAGGCTGACGAGCCCCTGTCCCATGAGGTCCAGGAGCCGGCCGGGGCAGGGCGACGACGACGTCGACGCCCGCCTTGAGGGCCTTCTCCTGGGGCTTGGCGGAGACCCCGCCGAAGATGGTGGTCACATCCATGTCGACCACGCGGGCCAGGGGCTCGATGACCTCGGCGATCTGGAGGGCGAGCTCGCGGGTGGGTGCCAGGACCAGCCCGATGGGGTGGCCGGGGCGGGCCTTGTCCTGCTGCGCCAGGCGCTGGACCAGCGGCAGGCTGAAGGCCAGGGTCTTGCCCGAGCCGGTGCGGCCGCGGCCGAGCACGTCGCGCCCGGCGAGGGTGTCGGGCAGGGTGGCGGCCTGGATGGGGAAGGGCGCGGTGAAGCCGCGGGCGTCGAGGTCGGCGGCGAGGTCCGAGTCCACGCCGAGGTCGGCGAAAGTGGCCTCACCCGCGGCCGGGGTCTTCCCGGAGGCGAAGCGGTGTGAGGCGGAGGTGCGGTGTGCGGCCACGAGGATCCTGTCGTTTGGGACCGCGAGCACGCCGGCGCGTGTCGCTGGCAGCGTGCGCGTCGGTGCGTGAGGTGCCGGCGTACGCGGCTCGACGGCGCAGGGCGTCGGTGAGTCGACGCGCGCCGGGACCGGGGCACCAGCCAGGCCGGGCGGCGCCCGGACCGGGAAACCATCCTGCCCGAGATCCCGCCACACCCCAAGGACCCCGCTCACACGCGCGTGGGGCGTGGCGCGCGGCCAAACGCGGTCGCCACCCGCGCCCCGTGACGGCGGCGACGGCGACCGGTCCGAGGAACTCCAGGGAGACGACCGTTCCCAGCGGAAGCAGTGAGATCGCCGCGTAGAAGATGACGTTCATGGTGGCGATGGTCGTCCCAAAGGCGGCCGCCAGCGCCAGAGCCCGACGCGTCCAGCTCCGGCGCCACGGGCGTCGGAGCGCCAGGAGCACGACAGCGCCCACCACCAGGCGCCACCAGGCCACCGTCGTCGATGGCATGAGCGAGAACAGGGAGACGGCCAGGCCCGCACCGAGGTACTGGGAGAAGGCGGAGGCGGCGAAGACCAGCGGCGCCGGGACCCTTCCCGCCACCGCACTGCCCGCACCACCTGCGCCCGCACTGCTGCTCAGGCCTCGGGGCGGGTGGGATTCACCGCTCATCACGCCCGTATTGTCACCTGCGCTGCGGCCCTTTCAGGCGCTCCCTCCGCGGTCTCGGTGCGGCGCCCCGGCCCGTCTACCTGCCCAGGCGTCGCTCTCGGCCGGCGAAGTCGCGCAGCGCCCGCAGGAAGTCCACGCGTCGGAAGGCCGGCCAGTTGACCTCGCAGAAGTAGTACTCGGAGTGCACCGACTGCCACAGGAGGAATCCGGAGAGCCGCTGCTCGCCCGAGGTGCGGATGACCAGGTCGGGGTCGGGCTGGCCCTTGGTGTAGAGGTGCTCAGTGATGTCCTCCTCGCTAAGCGAGGCGGCCACCTCCTCCAGGCTCGCCCCGGCGGCGGCCCGCTCGCGCAGCAGCTCGCGCACGGCGTCGGCGATCTCCTGGCGGCCCCCGTAGCCGACGGCGATATTGACCTGCATGCGCCGATCCTCGACCTCGGCGGTCTTGACTGCATGACCCGCCGCCCCGTCCGACTCGGAGGCCCCGGCGCTCGCGGGCCGGGAACGGACGACGGCAGCGCGCAGGCGCTCGGCCAGCGGCTCGGGCAGGAGGTCGACGGCGCCCACGAGACGCAGGCTCCAGCGGCCGGTCTCGGCGAGCTCGTCGACGGCGTGGGCGATGATGTCCAGCAGGGGCGAGAGCTCGGCCGGGTCGCGGGAGAGGTTGTCAGTGCTCAGCAGCCACAGGGTGACGACCTGGACCCCCATCTGCTCGGCCCACCCGAGGAACTCCTCGATCTTGTCCGCGCCTCGCTTGTGGCCCTGCGCGGCCCCGAACCCCATGGACTTGGCCCAGCGCCGGTTGCCGTCGAGGATGACACCCACGTGGTGGGGCACCGTGGCCGGGTCGATGCGCGCAGCCAGCCGGCGCTCGTAGATGTCGTAGAGGAGGTTGTCGCCCTGCCATGCCGTGTTCCTCGGGACTCCTCGGTGGGGTTGATGGGGGACGGGGCCCGACGGCTCGGGGCCATCTCCAACGCTATCGCGCGATGCCCCTCTCGTGCTGGACGAGTCGGCTAACAGCCGGGTCAAATCCGGTCATCAGGTTCATCCAGGGTTACCGGGGCACAACGGAGTCATGCGAGGACGCGCGACCGCACCGGCTCAGGCGACGACGGCCGAGGAACCTCCCGAGGCACGTGATCGTGCCTGCCGCGTCACATCACCGTCCGGACCGCTACCACCACAACCTACGCTCACGTAACCTACGGGGTCGTAAGGTTCAGAACCGGTCCCGGGCTCAGCCCACGCCACCCAGAAGGACGCTCACGCCCATGTCACCGACATCGCCATCGACGCCGCCGGCCTCGCGCCGCTCCGCGTCCACGAGCGCCAAGGGCGTCATCGCCGCCGTCAAGCCGAGGCTGCGCGGGTGGATCCACGCCGGCACCGCGCCACTGGCCCTGGCTGCCTGCATCGTGCTGACGGTGCTGGCGCCGGGAGCGGGCCTGAAGTGGGCCTGTGCCGTCTACCTGACCTGCTCGCTGCTGCTGTTCGCCAACTCCGGCGTCTACCACATCGGCACCGGGCACTGGCCCGCGAAGGTGGCGGCCACGCTGCGGCGGATCGACCACGCGAACATCTACCTGCTCATCGCCGGCACCTACACGCCCCTGTCGGCGGCGCTGCTGCCGACGCGCACGGCCACCCTGGTCCTGGGGATCGTGTGGGCGGGAGCCGCGATCGGCACGGCCACGAACCTGTTGTGGATGCACGCCCCGCGCTGGTTCACCACCGCCCTCTACATCATCCTGGGCTGGGTGGCGGTCTGGTTCCTGCCGCAGTTCTGGCGGGAAGGCGGCCCCGCGATCGTGTGGCTGCTGGTGGCCGGGGGCGTGACCTACACGCTGGGTGCCGTCGTCTACGCGCGCAAGACGCCCGATCCCTCGCCGCGCTGGTTCGGCTTCCACGAGATCTTCCACGTGTGCACCGTGGCCGCTTGGGCCTGCCAGTGCGTGGCCTGCTTCCTGGCGGTTGTGCGCTAGAGGGGGCGGAGCCGACCGTGAGGCGACCCCCGAGGCCGCCAGGCCCGGTGCACGGGCCGCCACACCGTCGAGCCGAGCGCTTTACCCACCGAGTCTTCCGACCCCCGCGACGCCGCTGATCAGGCGGGCCGGCAAGGATTCACCCGCCTCGGCACCCGACCGCGGACCCGGAATATTCCAGCACCTTTCGCCAACTACACAGCATCCCCCCAGGCTGCGGCGTAGACTCGCGCTTCAAACCCGGTCGGCCCTACGAGGAGCCGCCGGGTGTCGTCGTCGCAAGGTGACCCGACCGGCTGCCGAGCGACCAGCACCAGTCATCCAAGGAGGACCCATGTCCGAGCAGTCACAGGGCACCTGGCTCACCCAGGAGGCCTACGACCGACTGTCCACCGAGCTCGAGCACCGCAAGACGGCCGAGCGCAAGGAGATCGCCCAGCGCGTGGAGGCGGCCCGCCAGGAGGGTGACCTGCGGGAGAACGCCGGCTACCACGCCGCCCGCGAGGAGGCGGGGCTCAACGAGGCGCGCATCATCCAGCTCGAGGAGACCCTGGAGAACGCACAGATCGGCGAGGCGGCCGACGACGGCTCGGTCTCAGCCGGCACCATCGTCACCGCGAAGGTGGCCGGCAAGGAGCAGGTCTTCGCCCTGGGCGGTCAGGAGATCACCGAGGACGTGCCCGATGGCGTCAAGGTCTTCTCCCCCGACGCCCCACTGGGTCAGGCCCTCATGGGGCACCGTGCGGGCGACACCGTCTCCTACGAGGCCCCCACGGGCCGTAAGATCAAGGCCGAGATCGTCAAGGTCGAGCGGGTCTGAACCCGCCTCCACCGAGCCGGGCGTTTCTCGCGCAGCCCCACCGGGATTCGTGGGGCTGCGCGAGAAACTGCCCAGCTCGATTCTAGGACGCCCAGGAAAACAACCAACCCCTGAGATGGTGCGAGGAGAGTCCCATGGGTTATGCCATGTATTTCTACAGATTCAGCGATGGACGCAGCATCGGGGGCGACAAGCGGGGGTTGTGGAACTTTCTTGAGCGCCGAGGGCTGAGCCTTCAGCGCAGCACACACTCCAGCGACACCACACACCTGGCGAACGCCGACGGGTCGGTACTGTTATTCGACGACGGCTACCCACGAGATCTCATCCTCTCAGACCCCTCCATTCACGACTCCGAGCTGAGCGCCTTCATTGCACACGCCCATCTCAGCGATGACGAGTGCGAACTGCTCTACGACCTGTGCGTCTCGACGAGCTTCCTCCTCGTTCACGTGGACGTGCCCCTGCTGTTCGTGATCCCGGACGGGAATCACCGGATCGACCAGCTGCCGCAAGAGGTGAGGGATGACGCAGACCGAGGTGAGATTGAGATTGTTGTGGCCAACAGCTGGCAGGAAATGCAAGCCGCATTAAAGTACGAGTAGACGCGCATTCCGTAAAAACGAGGACTCCAACCACGGACAGGACGTATCCACCCATGGGCTTCTCTCTCTATCTGTACAAGATCGACGGAGACCGACTCGTCGATCCGGATCGCGACGGCGTGCAGGAGTTCTTGCGACGGCGTCGAATGCACATGAAGGTCTTCCCGCCCTCCAGCGCAGACCGGTCATCATCCGCGACGCTGCTCAACGAGGACGGATCGGCCATCAATGTCGATGGGCTCCAGGACTTCCACTTCTCCAATGTGCTCGAGGAGGATGAGGCGATGACGGCGGGGACCGGGCACGCCCACCTCACCGCCGGTGAGTGCGACTTCATCTTTGATCTGTGCGTCTCGGCGGGCTTCATGATCGTCAACCCTCAGGGAGGCCCCAGCTACATCGTCCCGCGAGGGAACCACACCGCTGAGAATCTGCGCGCCATCACGCAAGGTATGAGCGAGGAGGATCAGCGGCAGGACATCGTCGCCGTCGACAGCGGCGAGGAGCTTCAGGCCTTGCTCACCGGCAGGTTCCAGAGCTTCCTCGACTGGCGCGAGCGAGCCTTCACCCGTCTGGAGCTGAACGGTTCCGGGCCGGAGCCCTCACCGAGCTCCTGACTGACACCTGCCCTCAGACCTCCGCCCCGACCTCTCCTCGCGGTCAGTGAAGCGCGGGCGGGAATAGAGGCGGGGCGCAGTACCGTGTTCTCATGTTCAACGCCCTTCGTCACTCACTCAGCGGATCGGCGCCGGCCGGCCGCGAGACGCCGGTTCTGACCGCCCCCGGGGACCATCCGGTGCTGGGCACGCCCTTGGACGGACCGTGGCCCGAGGGCAGTCGGGTCATCTATCTGGCGGCCGGCTGCTTCTGGGGCGTGGAGCGGATCCTGTGGCGCCAGGACGGCGTCGTCTCGACGTCGGTCGGCTACATGGGCGGTGAGACACCCAACCCCACGTACCAGGAGGTGTGCACCGGGGCGACCGGTCACGCCGAGACGGTACGCGTCGTCTACGACCCGACTGTCTGCGGCGAGGGCGGGGAGACCCTGCTGCGAGCCTTCTGGGAGAACCACGACTCCACGCACCTGAACCGTCACGGCAACGACGTCGGCACCCAGTACCGCTCGGCGGTGTGGACGACGACGCCCGCCCAGCACGAGGCGGCCGTGCGGATCCGCGAGGCCTTCCAGAGCGAGCTGACCCGCCTGGGCCTGGGTACCTGCGTGACCACCATCGAGGACGCCGCGGACGCGCCGGCTCAGTTCGGCGGCCCCTACTACCTGGCCGAGGACTACCACCAGGCCTACCTGCACAAGAACCCGAACGGCTACTGCAACCACGGTCCCAACGGGGTGACCTGCCCGGTCGGTATCACGGACCTGCCTGCCCAGACGGACATCCTGGCCCCGGAAGACGCACCGGCCTGAGGGCGCCACCTCAGCCTTTGAAGGGTCAATCACCAGCGTTCTCACACATTGTCTTGAGACGCTGTTCCAGGCAGCAGGCCAGCACTCCCAGCTGTGAGCGCCCGCGACTTCCTGACCCGTTTCCCTGCGCACCACAGGAGGCTCAACCCCGATGAGCAGCCAGCAGACGAGCACCCCGCCGGACCGGTCTCCGGCAGGGACGGCCTTGGAGACCCACTGGTCTGAGGACAGGGACTTCCAGTGGCGCGCCGCGACCGAGCTGCTCATCGCCATGGGGGTCCCACGCTCCACCGCCCGCCTCACCGGCGAGCTGCGCTCCTCCGTCGCGCACCTGGAAGAGGTCGACGCGCGCCTGCCCCGTGATGGCAAGCCCCTGCCGGAGGTCGACCGGCTCACCCGCAACAACGCCGTCGATGACGTCGCCCGGGTCATCCTGCCGCTGGCGCACGCCGCCCTGGAGCGGATCCGGGCCGAGGAGCTGCGCACCGAGGTCGTCGGTGTCGACTACGACGCCCTGTGCGACGCCGTCAAGCAGCTCGAGGCCACCTACCGCGCCGGCTGGTGGCGCGCGGCCGAGAGGGAGGGCGCCGACTTCTTCCTGCGCGAGGTCGAGGCCCTCAACCGCCTCAATGTGCCCCCGGTGCGGGCCACCTGGCGCGACGCCGGCAGGATCGCGAGCATCCTGCGCCAGATGCCCGTCTCGACGCTGCGTCGCGTGGCCCGCACGAGCAACCCCATGGCGCTGCGACTCATGGTGCTGTTCAATCTCCAGGCCGGCTACCGCGACGGCCGCTTCGACAAGACCATCTCGATCCCCCGCCTCATCCACACCCGCACCAGCGAGTACCGCACCGAGTACCGGACCGGTTCAGCCGCCTAGCGCGAGCCGCGCAGCCGCCGCCAGCCCACTCACTTCGACAGAAACTTCAGAATCGACGCGGCTCCGGGTCGATTCTGAAGTTTTGGTCGAAGTGAGGGTGGGAGAAGGAGGAGGGGCTCACCAGCGTCGGCCAGTGGGCCTGACCCCGGCAGCGGACAGCCGCCGCAGCATCTGCGCCCCGGCATCACCCCAGGCCTGCGCCCATGTCCAGCGGGCCACCATCAAGCCCGAGGCCCGCAGCGCGTCCTCCCGGAGCTTCTCACGCCACACGACATCCTCCGGGTCCTGCCCGAAGGAGGCCGACCGGTACTTGACCCGACCGTCGAACTCCCCGGCCACCCCATAGTCCGGCCAGTAGAAGTCCAGGATGTAGAGCTCCGACCCGACCCGCACACTCACCTGCAGGTCCGGCTTGGGAAGCCGGTGCTCCCACATGCGCACGCGCGACATCGACTCGCCCGGCGACTCGGAGCGGCCGTCGGCCAAGCGCACGGCCTGCCGAGCACGAGGGGCGCCACGTGCCGTCTCGGGCATACGCGCCAGCGCCTCCTCCAGGGCCTCCGCGGAGCACAGTCCGTTGTGCAGGGCCGCATCCATGGCGGCGACCCCCGCCATGAGGCCGTTCCACCGAGCCAGGTCAATGAGTGAGTCCGGCAACGCGACGGCGAGATTCCCGCCCACTCTGACGACCTCAGTGCCGGGGCGCCGGACGTGGCGCCTCAGCAAGGAGGTCCGCACCCGGCCGGGGTGTCCGTCCACGACCTCCACCCGGCGCAGAACCGTCCCCACCAGTGGCAGCCCATAGGCGGCGACAGCGGAGGCGCCCGCCAGCACCAGCTCGTCACCGTACTTCCGGTGCGCCGCCTCGAGCAGCAGCTCGTAGCGCTCCATCCACGCAGCCTCCTGCCAGGCCGCACGGGGCGCGTAGACACCAGCGGCGACACGCAGCCAGTCGTGGCTGAGGTCCGGGCGCGCGCACGCGGCGCCGTCGAGCCCGGTCTCGTTCCACATCAGCGGGCGCAGGGACCCGCCGTCGGACAGGGGCGGGGAGGAGATCGCGGTGGTCATCCCCCTATGCTGCCCGCGGCGCCCCGACGCTCTCCCGGAGCACTTGCCTTCCTGTGGAAACAGGGGCCGGCGGCGCCGTTGTGGACACCGGCATCGTCGATCACTTCGACCGAATCTTCAGAAACGACCCGGAGCCGCGTCGTTTGTGAAGTTTTTGTTGAAGTGCGGGTGGGAGGCCGGCGGTCAGTGCTCGCCCCGTCAGTCCTCGCTCCGCCGGTCGGCCAGCTCGAGCTTGCGGTAGCGGCTGACGGCCGCGGCGACGTCGACCATGCGGGGGCGCACGAGGAAGGCGGGCCGCTCGCGCTCGTCGGTCAGGGCGTCCAGGCCCTCCTCATCGAGCAGGGCCTCAAGGTCGTCCAGGCACTCGCGCAGCGGGGAGACCCCGTCGAAGCGCTGCTCCAGCAGGGCCCGCAGGGCGTAGGCGATGGCCTCGGCCTGCCCCGGGGTCGGTGACGCCGCCGACGTCGGAGATGTCGATGTCCTCCCGGTCCAGGACGAGGGTGGAGGTGCCCTGGGCGCGGGTGCGCACCGGTCCCCGGCGGGTGCGCGGCGGGGCGGGCTCGGGGACGCGCTGCCGAGGGCGCGGCGAAGTCCTCCAGCTCGGTGAGGGGCCGGGGCTGGTCGGCCACGACCCGGCGGGCCTGCTCGGTGACGTCGCGCAGGTGGTAGGCGTCCATGAGCAGGACCCGGTCTGCCACGTCCAGGTAGTCCCCGGAGCCGCCCATGACCATGACCGTGGAGACGCCCCGCTGGCGGAACAGCGCGGTGATGCGGTCCACCAGGGGGGTGATGGGCTCGCGGTCGGCGGCCACCAGCTCGCGCATGCGCGAGTCGCGGATGAGCAGGTTCGTGGCGGAGGTGTCCTCGTCCAGCAGCAGCGCGGTGGAGCCGGCCTCGACGGCCTCGATGATGGAGGCGGCCTGGGAGGTGGATCCCGAGGCGTTGCGGGTGGTGAAGGAGGCGGTGTCGCGCCCGGCCGGCAGGTGGGAGATGAAGGGGGTCAGGTCGACGCCGGTCACGGCGCGCCCGTCGGCGGCCCGCACCTTGACTGCGTCGGGGACCGTGGCGACGAGCTCGCGCCCGTCCCCGGGCACGTGCGGGTACACGCCGCGCTCGATGGCACTCAGCAGCGTGGACTTGCCGTGGTAGCCGCCTCCGACGATGACGTTGACGCCCGCCTCGACGACGGTGCCGCGCACCGTCCCTGCGTGCGGGAGCTCCACCGTGGCGGCCATGGACTCGGGGGCCTCGAGGGGGACGCCGCCGTCCAGGGGCTCGTCGCTCACCCCGGAGCGGCGCGGCAGGACGGAACCGTCGGCGAGGAAGGACACCCAGCCGTTGCGGGCTGCCGTCGCGGTCAGGGCCCGGTGGTCCTCGAGGGTGGCGATGTGGCGCACGAGCCGGTCGCCCCGCTCGCCGGTGAGGTCCATGGCCTCCTCCAGCTCGCGCACGAGGTCGCGCCCCACGATCCGGGAGGCCTCGTGGCCCTGGATGGAGCGGCCCTGGGCGGGCAGGGCCAGGCGGGCGCGGACCTCCAGGATCCAACCGGCCCCCTCCTTCTTCTCGTCAGGGCGCAGGATGATGCTGGAGCGCTGCAGGATCTCCTGGCCCGGGGAGGCGATGGACAGCGCCGTGCCGCGGAATCCGGCGTGCAGCTCGCGGGTGAGGAAGTCGCCCACGGCCAGGCGCCGGTCGACGTCGGCCAGCAGGTCGGCCTCGTCGAGCAGCTCCAGCCCGTGCAGGTCGGTGGGCACGTCCACGTGGATGCGCGTGGGCGGGGCGTAGGGGTCGGACTGGACGCGGTCGATGTGCAGGAACCAGCCGGCGGGCGCCCGGTAGCGTCCGACGATCGCCTTGTAGGCGGCGTAGGAGCGTCCGTCGAGGGCGTGGAGGTGGCCGACGAGGTCGGCCAGGAGGCCGTCGCGGGGCTCGTCGTCGTAGACGCGGCGCGAGCGGCCGCGCTCGCCACCCCGGTAGCCGCGGTCACCTCGGTCGCCACCCGAGCCGCCCCGATAGCCACGGTCGCCACGGTCGCCACCACGGTAGCCGCGGTCGCCCGTCACCACCGCCGGAGCCTCCCCGGTACCTGCGCTCGCCGTGTCCGCCTCTGTCGTCCCGGTGGGAACCGCCTCGCTCGCTGCGCTCAGTCATGGGGAAACCCTACCCACCCGCCATGCCGCGCCCCGGCAGCCGCCGCACGAACAACGTCGCCGCCGGGGCACCCGCAGGTACCGCCGACGGCGACGTGGTGGACTGGCATCCTCCGGCTCAGCCGGACAGCCGAGCTCGGAGCCCTCAGCGCAGGGAGGCCAGGGCGTCGGAGTGGGCGACGACGTCGCGCACCATGGCCGGCACCTCGGCGTCGTGGAAGGAGGCCGGCGAGAAGGCGCCGTCGGCGAAGTCGGTGTTGAGCGACAGGAACACGTTGGAGGCCACGACGGTGGCGCCCATGCCCTGGAGGATCTGCTGGAGGTGGCTGACGGCACGGATACCGACGCTGTAGGAGTAGCCGACCACGCCCACGCCCTTGTTGGCCACGGCGCCGGGCTGGAGGAAGTCGATGGCGTTCTTCAGCGCGCCGGGGATGGAGAAGTTGTACTCGGGGGTGACGAAGATCAGCGCGTCGAAGGACTTCAGGGCCTCGTCGAAGGCGGCGCCGGCCGGGTCGCTGGGGACGGCCATGCGCGGGGGGATCTCCTCGGCGAACAGGGGCAGGTTGAAGGAGGCGATGTCGACGATCTCGGCCTCGACGCCCTCGATCGTGTTGGCCTGGTCGACGACCCACTGGGCGATGGGGCCACCCACGCGGTTGGGGCGGACGGAACCGACGACGACGGCAAGACGGGTCATATTTTTCTCCTGGTCGAGATGAGCCGGGTCGGGGCTGGGTCAGGCGGAGACTCCTATGGCACGCCCGGCCGCGACAAATGATGTGCCGATAACCCTTATGGGAGTTTCAACAGAAACAGCGAGCCCCTTATTGCATGATGCCTGCCACAACACAGGCCCACCCGTCCGCGCCCCACCTGTGAGGACGGGTGGAGCCGCGAATTTGTCACGGATCATCGGGCCAGGAAGAAGCGGAAGGCGGGGTCGCCGGTCTCCTCGTTGTAGGAGTAGCCGAGACGGTCCATGTGCTCGGTCAGCTCGACGTCGTCGGGACCGGCCGCGAAGGCGCACAGGATGCGGCCGTAGTCGGCGCCGTCGGTGCGGTAGTGGAACAGGGTGATGTTCCAGCGGGTGCCCAGCACCTCCAGGAAGTGGGCCAGCGCCCCGGGCGACTCGGGGAAGAGGAAGGAGAAGAGGCGCTCGGGCACGCCCGGGGTGGCACGCCCGCCGATCATGGAGCGCACGTGGACCTTGGCGAGCTCGTCGTCGGTGAGGTCGACGACGTCGTAGCCGGCCTCCTCCAGGTCCGCCACGATCTCGGCGCGCTCCTGGCGCCGGGCGATGCGCACGCCCACGAAGATGCGGGCGGGGTCGGTCTCGGTGCGGGCCGCGGAGAGGCGGTAGTTGAACTCGGTGACCGAGCGGGCCCCCAGGACCGAGGCGAAGCGCAGGAAGGAGCCCTGCTCCTCGGGGATGGTGACCCCGAGGATGGCCTCGCGCTGCTCACCGATCTCGCTGCGCTCGGAGATGTAGCGCAGCTGGTGGAAGTTGAGGTTGGCGCCGGACAGGACGAAGGCGAGGCGCTCGCCGGACAGGTGGTGCTCGGCGACGTAGCGCTTGAGGCCCGCCAGGGCCAGGGCCCCGGAGGGCTCGGAGATGGCGCGCACGTCGTCGAAGACGTCTCGCACGGCGGCGGAGGTCTCGTCGGAGGAGACGGTGACGACGTCGTCGAGCAGGGCCCGGCACATGCGGAAGGTCTCCTCGCCGATGCGGCGCACGGCCACCCCTTCGGCGAACAGGCCCACGTGGTGCAGGGTGATGGGCTCACCGCCCAGCAGGGCGGCCTTGAGGCAGGCCGACTCCTCGTGCTCGACGCCGATGACCTTGATGCCGGGCATGAGCTGCTTGATGAGGACGGCGACGCCGGCCGCCAGCCCGCCGCCGCCCACGGGCACGAAGACGCGGTCGAGGTGGGCGTCCTGCTGGATGAGCTCCAGGCCGATGGTGCCCTGGCCGGCGATGACGCGGGGGTCGTCGAAGGGGGCGATGTAGGAGTGGCCCTCGACCTCGGCCAGGCGGGTGGCCTCGGCCTTGGCGGCGTCGAAGTTGTCCCCGTGGAGGCGGACCTCGCCGCCCAGGGCGCGAACGGCGTCGACCTTGATCTGGGGGGTGACGGTGGGCATGACGATGATGGCGCTCATCCCCAGCAGGGCGGCGGAGCGGGCCACGCCCTGGGCGTGGTTGCCGGCCGAGGCGGTGACGACGCCGCGCTCACGCTCGGCCGGGCTCAGGGAGCGCATGGCGTTGTAGGCGCCGCGGATCTTGAAGGAGTGGACCGACTGGAGGTCCTCGCGCTTGACCTCGACGGTGTTGCCCAGGCGGGCCGACAGGGTCGGCATCTCCTGCAGGGGCGTGTGCTCGGCCGCCTCGTAGACGGGGGCCTTGAGGATCTCCCGCAGGTAGCGGGCGCTGTCCCAGGCCGGGGTTCCGTTGCTGCTGACGCTGTCGAGCTCATTCACGAGTGACAGCGTAACGGGCGCACGACCGTCAACCTCAAGCCGGCGGCGGCGCACCTGCCGTACGCGAGGCAGAACGCGCAGCTGTCAGCTCATCGACGAATCGGGCGATGGGCGGGGCCGCGTCCGACGCCGATATCGCGGCGATCGGCGGATGCGGAGGAAGCCCCGGGATGCAGTGGACCTGAACGTCCGGCCCCTCCTTGTCCACGGCCGACTGCGCGATCAGCGCGCACCCCAGGCCGGCCGCCACCATCTCACGGATACTGGCCGGGCTGTGCGTCTCAAACTCCACCCGCGGCACCGCATCGATCGCACTGAATGCTGTATTCAGCAAACGTCGCAGTCCACTGTCCGAGGACAGGCACACGAACGGTTCGTCCACCACATCGGCCAATGAGCCCACCCGCCGAGCAGTCGATAGCGGGGTGATGAGGACCAGCCGTTCGTCCGCGATCTCGGTACGACGAGATCCTTCCTGCTCCCACTGCTCCCCTACAGGACCGACGACGACGTCGACCCGTCCTCGATGGAGCTCGTCGAGCAGGTCGGCGATGAGCCCGGTGCGCAGCGACACCGTGACTCCCGGATACCTCAGCCGGAACCGGCCGATCGTACTCACGAGGTCGAACCCGCCCAGGAGCGACGTCGCAGCCACTCTGACGTGCCCGACGGACACGGACCGGAAGGCACGCACGGCCCGCTCCCCCTCATCAAGACTCGCCAGGGCTCGACGCACGTATGGCAGGAAGGACTCCCCGGCGGCGCTGAGGGACACCGGTCGAGCGCGGTGCAGCAGCGTCACTCCCAGCTCCAGCTCCAACCGCTTGATGTGGGCGGAGACGACCGGCTGAGCCAGGTGGAGGTCGGCAGCCGCCCTGGTGAACCCACCGCACCGCACGATCGCCTCGAATGACCGCAGATATCGCAGTTCCACCTCACCATATTAAATCGATATGGGATGCATGTGAACTCAGTCTTGGACATATAGAAGTCGAGATACCTACCGTTCAGGTATGACATTCATCGAATCCGCAGACACCACGATCCACCATCTGGGCGCCCTGGAAACCTCCGCCCTGGGACTCGGCTGCATGGGCCTGTCCCAGGGGTACGGTCCAGCCGACGACGGAGAGTCCCTGTCCGCCATCCATGCAGCCCTCGACTCCGGCATCACGATGCTCGACACCGCCATGAGCTACGGGCAGGGCCACAATGAGGAGATCGTCGGCCGAGCCGTCTCCACCAGCGGCATCGCACGCGACAGTCTTCAGATCGCCACGAAGCTCGGCATCGTCCGACGCGAGGGCGGGGTCCAGCTGGATGCTCATCCCAGCCGCATCGCCGCCTACTGCGACGCATCGTTGCGCCGGCTGGGAATGGAGACCATCGACCTGTACTACCTGCACCGCGTGGACCCGCAGGTTCCGATCGAGGAGTCCATCGCAGCCATGGCTGACCTGGTCGCTCAAGGCAAGGTCCGTCATCTCGGGGTGTCGGAGGTGACGCCTGAGGAGCTCAGGCGCGCCCACGCCGTTCACCCCATCGCAGCAGTGCAGATGGAGTGGTCGCTCATGTGGCGCGAGCCGGAGCTCAGCATCGTGCCCGCCGCCCGGGACCTCGGAGTCGGCCTGGTGCCGTACAGCCCTCTGGGCCGCGGGCTGCTCAGCGGGCGAATCGATGCCGGCACCGTCGCCGACAGCCCCTTCCGGGCGAACGACCCCAGGTTCAACGGCGATCATCTCAGTGCCAACCTGAGTCAGGTTGCGGCGCTCACTCACCTCGCAAGGTCCTGGGACATGACAACGGCCCAGGTCGCCCTCGCGTGGCTGCTGTCCCAGGGCGACGACGTCGTTCCCATCCCCGGAACGCGTAGAGCGGACCGGGTGAGGGAGAACGCCTCTGCCATGTCCTGCCGGCTCACAGCGGAGGAGCTGGAGATGCTGAACTCGGCAGTTCCGGCCGGCGCGTGGGAAGGAGACCGCAGGTCCTTCGCCGTCCCCGTCACGGCTCGGTCGACACCTCACCGGGACGAGAGACAAGCGAAAGATACGGACGCACGGTGACTACTCGCGCACCGTCCCTCGCCCCGAGACGGCGCTGAGTGGCGACGCGTCCGCACGCGGCGCTCTCCCCGCGGTGTGTCCACGAAGCGAGCACGCCCTTGGTTCACCGGAGCCGGCGGGAATAATTCGGACGGACCGCAAGGTTGGTACGCACACCCTACGGAAAGGAGCCGCCATGTCGCTCCAGCTCTTCGAGCTCGTCCCCACCACCCCGTCGCGCGAGGCCGCCGAGGCCCTCATCGCCCAGGTCTCCCAGGCCGTTGAGGCCGCCGGCGCCTCCGTCCTGGAGTCGCAGGTCACCGCCAGCCACGAACGCATCTTCACCATCGTCGAGCTCGCCTCCGACGACGTCGACGGCCTGACCGCCGCTGTCCGGGGCGCCGCCTCCGACGCCGAGGTCACCGGCCCCGACGAGGTCCGCCTCGTGGGTGCCGAGCTGGAGGACGTGCGCGCCCTGGCCCGCAAGGCCGACTACCTCGTGGAGTGGGACATCCCCGAGGAGATCTCCATGGAGACCTACCTGGCGCGCAAGAAGGCCAACTCTCCCAAGTACGCCCAGGTGCCGGAGGTGAGCTTCCTGCGCACCTACGTGCGTGAGGACACGGTCAAGTGCCTGTGCTTCTACGACGCCCCCGACGAGGACGCCGTGGTGCGCGCCCGTGAGGCCGTCTCCACCCCGATCGACCGCCTCCACGCCCTGGAGGGCTGAGGTCCCGATCAACCGATGAAGCGGGCGCCGACCCATAGCGCGGTCGGCGCCCGCCTCGTTGTCTGCGCCTGATGGCGCAGCCTCCTCGCGCCCGGCAGGAGCCGGGCCGCTGCTGCGAGGTCTCAGCGCCGCATGCTGCGGGAGGCGGCGACCGACGTGATCGACAGGACCACGAGGGCGGCGGCGGGCGTGGCCACGGCCCAGGGGGCCCGTTCGATGTAGGGCAGTGCGTCGGACAGGACCAGCCCCCACTCCGGTGCCGGGCTCTGGGCGCCCAGGCCCAGGAATCCCAGGGCCGCCAGGGCGAGGGCCTTGCCGGGCAGCCTCAGGGCCGCGTGGCGCGCCAGGGGGCCGACGACGGCGGGCAGGACCCGGGTCAGGGTGATCCGCACACGCCCCTCCCCCAGGACCGGGGCGAGGAGGACGTCGGGACGTTGCCGGTTCTCGGCGACGAGCCCGGCGGCGTGGGAGGCCAGGGGCGCCCAGCCGACGCAGGCCACGGCGATGGCGGCGCCCGTGGCGCTGGGCCCGGATACGCCGGCGACGATGAGCCCGGCCAGGATCGGCGGGGCGGCGTTGGCCACCTCGATGAACCCCGTGGCGGCCCGCGGTGCCAGCCCCACCAGCATGGCGATGACGAAGCACACGACCGTGACGACGACGGCGCCGCTCACGGTGGACACGGCCCCGTGAGCCACGCGCGCCAGGACGTCGCGCCCGAGCGAGTCGGCGCCCAGCGGAGGGCGGCGCTGGGCTGCGCGAGCTTGTCCGCGACGACGGCGTAGGGGTCGCGGCGGATCCCGACAGCCGCCATGAGGGCCAGCAGGGCGGCGCCGCTGACGGCGATGACGCGGGCGGCCCGCCCCGGGTGCTCCACCGGGGGCGGGGCCGTCAGTCCGCCCGCCCCGGCGGCCCGCCCCATGAGGAGGCGCCGGGCCGCTCCGGCGATGACGCCGGCGGCGAGCGCCAGGGCGAGCAGCAGCAGGATCTGGGCCTGGAGCGCCGGCACGTCCTGGGCGGAGGCGGCGTCCAGGAGCTCGCGGCCCAGCCCCGGGATGGCGAAGATCTTCTCCACGGCGACCGCGCCGCCGGTCAGGGCGACGACGACGAGCGCCACCTGTCCGGTCAGTGGCGCCAGGGCCCGCCGCAGGACGGCCCCGGCCAGGGTCCGGCCGCGGATGCCGGCGGTGGACCAGGTGGCCACCCAGCGTTCGGAGAAGGTGGCGGTGACGGCGTCGGAGACGAGTCCGCCGAGGTATCCGCCGGTGGGCAGGCCCAGGCTGAGGGCCGGCATGATGACCTTCTCGGGGCCACCCCACCCGAAGGGCGGCAGGATCCTGAGGTAGACGGCCAGGACGAGCATGAGGATCGGGGCCAGGAGGTACTCGGGCAGGGAGATGAGGACCGCGGAGGCGGCGCCGCCGCGGGGCCGGGGCCGCCCTCGCAGCCCGTCGCGCAGGGCTGGCAGGACCAGGGCGGCGGCCACGACGACCCCGACGCCGAGCGCGGCGGCCATGAGGCTCAGGGAGACCCCGAAGGCGTCGACGGCGTCCGGTCCGACGTCGGCCCCCGAGACCCAGGAGCGGCCCAGGTCGCCGCGGGCCACCCCGGTCAGCCAGTGCCCGATGACGTGCAGGGGGCCGCCGTCGATCCCGATGCTCTGGCGGATGGACTCCAGGACCTCCGGTGTGGGCTCCCGGTCGGAGGAGGTGGCGCGCAGGATCGTCAGGGCCGGGTCCTTGCCCGAGAGCCACGGCAGCATGCCCACCAGGCCGACGAGGCAGGCCAGGGCGAGCAGGCGCGAGATGCCGGTGACGAGGTCGCCCGTGCGCAGGCGTCCGGCAACCTGGGTGAGCACGCCGTTCACTTCTTCACGGTCGTGGTCGAGGTGATGAGGGTGCGCTCGTTGGGGTCGCGCTCGGCGCCGGTGACGCCGGAGGCTCGCCCTGGATGAGGCGCTCGTGGGCGAGCGGGATGGCGGCGCCGGTGACGAGAATGGCCTGCTCGGCGGCCATGACGGCCTTGCGGCGCTCGTCGCCGGGTTCCGTGGCGGCGGCCTTGGAGATGGCGGCATCGACCTTCTCATCGTGCAGGCCGCTCATGGCGTAGGAGCCGGAGGAGGAGAAGTCGGCGGTCATGTAGGCGACGGCGTCGCCGGAGTCCAGGACGGTGGAGCGCGACACGAGGACGGCGTGGAACTTGCCGTCCAGGGCCTCGGACTCGATCTGGTTGTACTCGCGCACGTCCTGGGTGACCTTGAAGCCGGCGGCCTCGAGCTGTTGGGCCAGGAGGGGGACCATCTCGCCGAGCTCGGGGCGGTCGGTGTAGGACGCCAGAGTGATGGAGGTTCCGGCGGGGACGCTTCCGGCGGTGGTGGCGCCGGGGACCTTGCCGGTGGCGGCCGCGCCCGTGGCTCCGGGGTAGGTCTCCTTCTTCCAGGCGCGCAGGTCGGCGGCCCAGGGCACGGCCGGCCCCAGGAGTCCGACGGGAGAGTCGGCGTGGCCCTCGAAGACGGTCTTGATGAGGGCGGCGGGGTCGACGGCGTTGCGGGCGGCGGCGCGCAGGGCCGGGTCGGCGAAGGGGCCGGAGCGGGTGTTGAGGTAGAGGGTGGGGGTGCGCGGGGTGGCTACCTCGTGGAGAAGGTTCTTGTCGATGTTGCCGACCTGGGCGACGGGGACGGCCTCGACGATGTCAGCGGTGTCGGTGCGCAGGGCGTTGGCGCGGGCGGCGCCGTCGGGAACGTAGGTGACGTCGATGCCGGGAGCGGTGGCCTTCTTGCCCCAGTACTTGTCGTTGCGCTCCAGGGTGGCGCCGGAGGAGCCGTTGGCCTTCTTGAGGATGAAGGCGCCGGTGCCGTGGCCGACGGGGTCGATGGCGCCGTCGGCGGAGCTCGGGTAGGCGGCCGGGGACAGGATGACGAGCTGGGGGCTGGAGAGGCGCTGCGGCATGAGGGGGTCAGGGGGCCGCGGTGGTCAGAAGGAGGTCCCTGCCGTCGGCCTTCGCGGTGAGCTTGACTCCATCCAGGACGCGCGGCGGCTTGGCCGCGGTGGCGGCGAAGGTGAGGGCGGCGGCCGCGTTCTCGGCGCTCAGGGCGGTGCCGTCGTGGAAGGTGACGCCCTCGCGCAGGGTGAGGCGCCAGGTGGTCTCGCCCTCACGCTTCCAGGCGGTGGCGAGCAGCTCCTGGGCATCGCCGTCGGCGTTGAGCCTGGTGAGGCTCTCGGCGCAGGACCACCGGGTGAGCTTGAGGCCGTCGAGTGAGTGGGTTGAGCTTGCTCTCGGGGGCGTGGAACATGGCCAGGCGGATGCGACCGTCGCCCGAGGAGCTGCGCGAGCAGGAGGCGATGGCGGCGGCGCCTGCTCCGACGCCGAGGGCGGCGAGGACCTGGCGGCGGGTGACGGCGGGGCTGGGCACGGACATGGATGCTCCTTCGGGCCTGTGTCGGGGTGTCAGCGGTCGGGTAGGTCGTCGTCAGTCGGTTACGGCGGTCGGCAGGGTGGGGACGGCGTCGCGCAGGGGCGCGGGTGGCCGGGTGGGTGGGCTCGGTCAGGAGCCGGTGCATGGGGGCGTCCTCGACGATGGCGCCCTCGTCCATGACCAGGGCGCGCCGGCAGACGCGGGCGACGGCGGCCAGGTCGTGCGACACCACCAGCAGGGCCGGGGCGGGCACGGCGCCAGACACAGCCGGGGCGGGCTGGGCTCCCGGCCTCGGCGGCGGGCTCCTCCTCGTCGCTGGTCGGCGGCGTCGGGCGTCGGCCTCGATGGCGGCGAGCAGGTCGAGGGTCTGGCGGCGCAGGGCGGGGTCGAGCCCGGAGACCGGCTCGTCGAGCAGGAGGTAGCGCGGGGACAGGGCCAGGGCCCGGGCGATGGAGACCCGCTGCGCCTGGCCGCCGGAGATCTCGTGGGGCCGGCTCTCCCAGTTCTCGCGGCGAATCTCGAGGCTCTCCAGCACCTGCCGGGCCCGGCTGGTGGCCTCCTCGCGGTCGCGCGTCACCCCCAGGGTGCGCAGCGGGGTGGTCACCTGCGCCAGCACCGAGCGGCGCGGGTGGAGGGTGGCGGCGGCGTCCTGGGGCACGTACTGCACCGCCCGCCGGAAGGCCCGCAACGCTCGGGCGCCGCCTCGGCGCACGGGCTCGCCGTCGAGCAGGATCTCGCCGGCGTCTTCCGGGCCCGGGGAGTCGAGCAGCAGCAGGGCGCGCAGCAGCGTCGTCTTGCCGCATCCCGAGCGTCCGATGAGTGCCACGTTCTCCCCCGGCTCCAGGCTCAGGTCCACGCCGCGCAGCACCTCGCGCCGCTCGCCGCCCGCCCCCGGGTGGGAGCGCCTCAGGCCACGGGTCTCAAGCCCGCTCATGCGGCGGCTCCCGCTGCGGCCAGGGCCCCGTCGATGGTCTCCTCGGCGCCGGCCTGGCACATGGCGGCCGTGACCGGGTGCTCGGGGCGGGTCAGGACGGAGCGAGTCCGCCCCGACTCGATGATGGCGCCGTCGTGGAGGACGGCGATGTTCTCGCAGATGGCGGCGGCGGGCAGGGTCGTGGGTGATGAGGAGCAGGGCGGGGGCCTCGGGCAGGCTGGTCAGGGAGGTCAGGAGTCTGAGGATCTCGGCGCGGGCGACGACGTCGAGGGCGGTGGTGGGCTCGTCGGCGATGATGAGGGCGGGTTCGGCGGCCAGGGCCAGGGCCAGGCTGACGCGTTGGCGCTGGCCTCCGGAGAGGCGCCCGGGGACGCGGTCGGCGAAGGACTCGTCGAGCCCGACGGCGTAGAGGTAGTCGGTGGCTCGCTCATCGGCCTCGTCCCGGCTGCGTCCGGCGGCCTGGGAGGCCAGGGCGATCTGGCGGCCGACCGCGATGAGCGGGTGCAGGGCGGTGGAGTGGTCCTGTGCGACGAGGGCGATGCGGCTGCCCCGGGGGCGCCGGGCGGCGGGCAGCCCCAGCAGGTTGACGCCGCCGACATCGCCTCTCCGGTCGGAGCTCGCGCGTGGGTCGTTGTCGGGGTCGGCGTCGTCGGGCTCAACGGTCAGGGAGCCGGCGACCTCCAGCGAGGCCGGGAGGGTGCCCGCGAGCGCGGCGCAGGTGAGGGACTTGCCGGCCCCGGAGGCGCCGACCAGGGCGGTCCGGCTTGCGGGGGCGAGGCGGAGGGCGACGTCGTCGACCAACGTCGTGCCGCTGGAGCGCACCACCAACGAACTGAGAACGATTGTCACACGCAAACCCTAAATGCGAACGACATGTTTTTCAAATATGTGGTTGGTCAGCCCGGACGGTCACCACCGCCCCCTTTGAGCTACTTGATCCCGAGGCGCTTGAGGTCGCGCACGGCGCCCAGGTCGGCGCTGGTGGCGAGCATGGCGTAGGCGCGCAGCGCTGCGGAGACCTTGCGGGGGCGGTCCACGTGCGGGGTCCAGGCGGCCTCACCGCGGGCCTCCTCCTCGGCGCGGCGGCGCTCGATCTCCTCCTCGCTCAGGCGCACGGAGATGGAGCGGCCCGGGATGTCGATGTCGATGATGTCGCCGCTGCGCACCAGGCCGATGAGTCCGCCGGCCGCGGCCTCCGGGGAGACGTGGCCGATGCTCAGCCCGGAGGTGCCCCCGGAGAAGCGCCCGTCGGTGAGCAGGGCGCACTCCTTGCCCAGGTGCATGGACTTGATGTAGGTGGTCGGGTAGAGCATCTCCTGCATGCCGGGGCCGCCGCGCGGTCCCTCGTGGCTGATGATGACGACGTCGCCGGAGGTCACCTGCTTGCCGAGGATCCCGGCGACGGCGTCCTCCTGGGACTCGAAGACGACGGCGGGCCCGGAGAAGGTCAGGATCGACTCGTCGACGCCGGCGGTCTTGACGATGCAGCCCTTCTCGGCGATGTTGCCGAAGAGGACGGCCAGGCCGCCGTCGGCGGAGTAGGCGTGCTCGATGTCGCGGATGCAGCCGCCGGCGCGGTCGGTGTCGAGGGACTCCCAGCGGGAGGCCTGGGAGAACATCTCGGTGGTGCGCACGCCGGCGGGGGCGGCGAGGTAGCCGGTGCGGATCTCCTCGCTGACCTGGGAGCCGGGGACGCCGTCGGGGCCGGGGCGGGCGATGTCGTAGGCGGCGAGCTCGTCGCCCAGGGTAGTGCGCAGGACGTTGGGGGTGGTGGTCTCCAGCAGTCCGCCGCGGTCGAGCTCGCCGAGGATGCCGATGATGCCGCCGGCGCGGTGGACGTCCTCGATGTGGTAGAGGTTCGTCGACGGCGCGACCTTGGCCAGGTGGGGGACCTTGCGCGAGAGGCGGTCGATGTCGGCCATGGTGAAGTCGACCTCGGCCTCCTGGGCGGCGGCCAGCAGGTGCAGGACGGTGTTGGTGGAGCCGCCCATGGCGATGTCCAGGCTCATGGCGTTCTCGAAGGCGGCCTTGGTGGCGATGGAGCGCGGCAGGACGGAGTCGTCGTCGTGCTCGTAGTAGGCCCGGGTGATCTCGACGATCTGGTGGCCGACGCGCTTGAAGAGCTCGCCGCGGTCGGCGTGGGTGGCCAGCAGGGTGCCGTTCATGGGCAGGGCCAGGCCGAGGGCCTCAGTGAGGCAGTTCATGGAGTTGGCGGTGAACATGCCCGAGCAGGAGCCGCAGGTGGGGCAGGCCAGGCGCTCGATGGCGCTGATGGTCTCGTCGGCCACGGTGGGGTCGGCGGCGTCCATCATGGCGTCGATGAGGTCGAGCTTGCGGGTGGTGCCGTCGGCGGCGGTCATCTTGCCCGACTCCATGGGGCCGCCGGAGATGAAGATGGCCGGGATGTTGAGGCGCATGGCGGCCATGAGCATGCCCGGGGTGATCTTGTCGCAGTTGGAGATGCACACGAGGGCGTCGGCGCAGTGGGCGCTGACCATGTACTCCACGGAGTCGGCGATGAGGTCGCGGCTGGGCAGGGAGTAGAGCATGCCGTCGTGGCCCATGGCGATGCCGTCGTCGACGGCGATGGTGTTGAACTCCTTGGCCAGGCCGCCGGCGGCCTCGATCTCGGTGGCCACGAGGCGTCCGACGTCGCGCAGACCCACGTGCCCGGGGACGAACTGGGTGAAGGAGTTCGCGATGGCGATGATCGGTTTGCCGAAGTCGGAGTCCTTGACGCCGGTGGCGCGCCACAGTGCACGGGCGCCCGCCATGTTGCGGCCGTGGGTGGAGGTGGCGCTGCGGTACTGCGGCATGAGCGATTCCTTCTCGGGCAGACGGACTGGAACGGCGTCGCAAGGAGCCGGCCTCAGGGGATGGCCAGCGCTTCACGACGCCGTGTTGCCATAGCGTAGCCCTCGTTGGCTTCTGGCGCCGCTTCGCTTCCTGTCCCTGAGACGCGCTGAGACGCTCCCAAGGCCGCTCCCGGCGCGGTCGCGGGCCGTCGTCCCGCTCCCGAGGAGGGCCTCGCTCACCACCACGATTTGCGGAACACCGGGCTTGTGTCACCGGCCGCGGTGACGGCGCTTGGCCCGCTGACGACGGCGCGCCCAGTCCTCATCCGCCTTCTGGCGACGACGTCGACTCCGGTCACAGGAGGCACGGGCCGCGGTCTCCTCGAGGGAGGGAGCGCTGAGACAGCCGACACAGCCGCGGGCGAAGTGCCACAGCGAACCTTGTCGACCTTGTGTTCAGGAGTCGAACCATATTCTCCCTGCAGACCACAACAGTAGTCCTCGGGACTACAACAACCTACGCTTCCACCCCACGAATAAATCTCTACGTGTCACGAATCGGATGGAAGACTGCTGGCCGTCCCTCTGGACCCATTGGCGGAGCATTGTCGAATGCATAGTGCGGCCGAATTTCCTCCATAGTGGAACCTAACCCAGAGATCGCTTGCCCCCGGCAAAGCCATGGAACGCTTGCCGCAGTCAGATTCAATAGATTCTGACGCATATCACCCGACATCGCCGACGCATCCAACACCGAGAGTCTCAAATAATGATCTCCGCAAGTAAAAGCTGTTGAACCATACCTGGCATTGGCGCCAGTATCCAGCATCGCCTTCCCCTTGCCGTCAACACCTGGGAGTGAAAAACTGAACACCGAACCTCCATAAGTCATAGTACCGCCATACCATTCGTCATGGTTATCATAAAGGTACCAATATCTGGTGTAGAATACGGCTTTACCGTTGACCACAATAGAACACTCATTCCCGAGAGTGCCATATTGTTTCGACATCTCTGCACCTTCACCAAACATCTGGCGAATGAACGACCGAGGAATACCTGGGCAATCGGAATACTCCTCCTGCGCAGAAGGCGCCACGGAACCGATCACGGCCTCCGGAGATGAAGATGCCGTACCCGATGAAGCATCATTCGGGTGCTGCCGAGCACAGGATGAAACCAAAATAAACGAGCAAAACGCTAGGACCAGGCACAGGACCCGCCCCCTACTTTGATTCGACATCATCCCACCAAATATATGCTTGATTTACCTTTAACCTCAGTCAGGTCACCAGGTTCTGTCTCCAAGTCCACCATCCCCAGAACTCCCACACACTGGGCCGGATTAATCATCATTGATCTGTGGGACGCGCAGTTGTCACCAGCCCCATCAAGGGAACCACCGGAGAAGTGAAGTGACACATCACTGAATCAGAGGATAAGGCGCGGCCGGGTACGTTCCGAAACCCGGCGGGGGTATCTCACGCCCTACGGGACGTAAATCCCTGTCCCCGTAGGTGCAGCATGTCGCCGTCCGTCCAGGCACTCACGACCAGCACCGCCATATTCGCAGCCAACACGGACGGCTCCCTGACGACTCAGCGTCCTCGTTATCGCTCCTTACGACAACGAGGACGCTGCGGTGTCGTGGGGAACGACGAGCGTCCTGGGAGGGGCTTACATGACGCCGAGGATCTCCGTGACGAAGACGAGGGTGTCGCCGCCGCGGATGCCGGCCTGCGGACGCCGCGGTCGCCGTAGCCGAGCTCGGAGGGGATGGACAGCAGCAGGCGCGAGCCGACGCGCTGGCCCACGAGGCCGTCGTCCCAGCCGCGGATGACCATGCCGACGCCGACCTGGAAGTTCAGCGGCTGGCCGCGGTCGTAGGAGTTGTCGAAGACGTCGCCGCCCCAGATCTGGCCCAGGTAGTTGGCCACGATCGTGTCGCCGGCCTCGACCACCTGGCCGTCACCGGCGTCGAGCACCTGGACCTGGAGCCCTTCGGGGGCCTCGGGCCCGGGGAAGGTGAGCGTGGGCTTCGTGCCCTTGGCGCCCTCGACGGAGGGCATGTTGGTGTTGATCATGCTGCGAGCCTACGCGAGGGTCCCGGTTTGACGCCGCAGCAGGCCCTCGGCCCAGCGCGAACCCGGCGAGCACGCAACTGGGGCCGGGACGCATCAGATGCGTCCCGGCCCCAGCCGAGGTGGTGGTATGAGGCTGGTTCGGACGTACCGGTCCCGGCCCCGCGCCGTGAGCTCAGTCGCGGAAGTAGCTCAGCAGGCGCAGGAACTCCACGTAGAGCCACACGATGGTGACGACCAGGCCGAAGGCCCCCGCCCAGGCGTAACGCTGGGGCAGCCCGTTACGGACCCCGTTCTCAATGGACTCGAAGTCGATCGCCAGGAAGAAGGAGGCCAGGATGACCGCGAGGATCCCCAGCGGAATGCCCAGGGGGATCCCCATGATGGTCAGGGAGCGCAGGCCCCAGGCGCCGGTGGCCGCACCGGTCATCACGAGGGCGAAGTTGATGAGGCTGAAGATCATGTAGCCGAGGGTGGCCACGACCACCACCCGACGGAACCTGCCCTGGACCCGGAAGCCTCCGAAGGAGTAGGCCGCGAGCATGACGCCGAAGGTGGCCAGTGTTGCGAGCACGGCCTGAACGACGATGCCCTCGTAGCGGGCCTCCATGACGCCGGAGAAGCCGCCCAGCATCAGTCCCTCGAAGGCCGCGTAGGCCAGGATGAGTGGCGCGGAGGGCTCCCGCTTGAAGCTGTTGACCAGGCCGAGGACGAAGCTGCCGATGACACCGGCGAACATCGCCAGGATGCCCAGCCCTATAGTCCCCTCATCAGTGCTGGTCACCAGGCTCCAGGACAGGGCGCCCGTGACCAGGATGACGCCGAACATGCCGGCGGTGCGGATGATGACGTCATCGTAGGTCATGCGGCGCATGTCCGCGTTGGTGGCCGACGGCGCCTGGTACTGGGCCTCCAGGCCGGCCATCTGCTCGGACTCACCTGGCCGTAGCCGGCCGTCTGCTGACCGTACTGGTTGCTGTACGGGTTGGCAGTCTGGCCGTACTGCCCGTACTGCTGACCGTAGCCGGTCGCCTGCTGGCCGTACTGGCCGGCCTGGTAGCCGGGCATCGTGGGGTAGCCGTTGGGCGTCTGAGCCGGGACGGTGCCGGGTGCCGGGCTACCGGCCTTGAAGGCGGCGCTTCGGCTGAAGAAGGGATTGGACATGTTCCTCTCATCCTCTCTGAGGGGGCTGGGACCGTCGGCCCAGGAGAGGCCGCCGCTCGCAGTCCGGTCCGGCCGTTGACAGCCGGTACCGGAATCTGCGCACATTATGCGCATCCCCAGCACGGTCAGGGGAACCCATTTCCCTCACAACGTAGCCCCTCAGGGGAGAGCTCCCCACCCGTGCACCGAGCGCCGACGCCACCTCGGCGGCCTCCAGCGGCTCCGTCGACCGATCGGTTCTCATCCTCCAGGAGGACCCTCCTCCCCCTGGCGGACCCGCACCGGCCGCTCCCAGGTTCGTTACCTCGGCCGATTCACCGACGACGGCGCGCTCCTAGGCTGGAGCCATCCGGTTGCTCCTTAAGAGAAGCCCCCGAAAGAACCACGGCGACCCACCCATCCACGCCTTCACCAGAGGCCTCACGTCGAAGAGAGAACATCATGATCGAGGCAGTCAATCTCACCAAGCGTTACGGCAGCAAGACCGCGGTGGACAACATCTCCTTCACCGTCGAGCCCGGCACCGTCACCGGCTTCCTGGGCCCCAACGGGGCGGGCAAGTCCACCACGATGCGTATGATCATGGGCCTGGACAAGCCCACCGGCGGCAAGGTCACGATCAACGGGCGCCCCTACCGGGACCTGTCGGCCCCCCTGTGCGAGGTCGGTGCCCTGCTGGACGCCAAGGGCCTGCACGGCTCACGCAGCGCCCGCAGCCACCTGCGCCAGCTGGCCGCCTCCAACGGCATCCCCGCCAAGCGTGTCGACGAGGTCCTGGACATCACCGGCCTGACCTCCGTGGCCAAGAAGCGCGTCAAGGGCTTCTCCCTGGGCATGGGCCAGCGCCTGGGCATCGCGGCAGCCCTGCTGGGCGACCCCGGCGTGCTCCTGTTCGACGAGCCCGTCAACGGCCTGGACCCCGAGGGCGTCAAGTGGGTGCGTGAGACCTGCCGCCGCCTGGCCGGCGAGGGCCGCACCGTGTTCATCTCCTCCCATCTCATGAGTGAGATGGCCCAGACCGCCGACCACCTCCTGGTCATCGGCCGCGGCCGGATCCTGACGGCCGGACCCGTCGACGACATCATCGCCTCGGCCACCACCGACCGGGTGCGCGTGGCCTCCCCTCAGGCCACCCAGCTCGCCGAGCTCATGGCCTCCCGCAACCTGGCCGCCCAGCCCGTGTCCCCCAACGTCCTGGAGACCACCGCCACCTCCGCCGCCACCATCGGTGAGCTGGCCGCCCAGGGCGGCATCGTCCCTGCACGAGCTCACCACCATCCACGCCAGCCTCGAAGAGGCCTACATGACCCTGACCAGCGACTCCGTGGAGTACCGCACCGACCCCGCGTCCCAGGCCCAGATGCGCAGGCCCAGATGCGCCAGGCCGCACCGCAGGGCTCCGCCCGGGGCTGAGGCCCACGTCCTCGGCCGCACCGCGCCCGTCATCAGCAGCTCCATCCGTCTCACTTCCGGAAGGCTCAGCCATGAGTACCCACGTTCCAGCACACGCCTCTGCCGCCCCCACAGCCCAGGCCCCGGCGCGCACCGCCGTCGGGACCGCCCCCGCAAGCTCCGTCCCTCGCCCAGCCGGCCCACGCATCCAGGGCCGCCAGACCATCCTTCGCTCCGTGCATGCGGAGTGGATCAAGTTCTGGTCCCTGCGCTCGACCTGGATCACCTCCTTCATCACCATCGCCCTGACCGTCCTGTTCGGCGCCGGCCTCACCGCCGCCCTCGGACAGTCCGAGCACCTACCAGGACACGGCCAAGAACATGATCACCTCCGGTCTGACATTCGGGCAGGTCGTGGTCGCGGTCCTAGGGGCCCTCATCATCACCGGGGAGTACTCCTCGGGACAGATCCGTTCCTCCTTGACGGCAATCCCACATCGCGGCCGCCTGCTACTGGCCAAGGCCGTGGTCCTCAGCGTTGTCGCCTTCCTGCTGGGCTCGGTGTCCGTGTTCCCTGTCCTGGGCGATCTCCAAGCCCCTTCATCGGTGAGCACGCCGGTTCACTCACCGACTCGCACTACGCCGGCCACATCTGGGGCTCGGGCCTGGTCTTCGCCGTCATCGCCCTGATGGCCCTGGGGCTCGGCTTCCTGCTGCGCTCCACCGCCGGCACCATCACCGTGATCGTCTCCCTCCTGTTCATCATCTCCACTCCCCTCCAGATCGCGGCCAGCAAGTGGGACTGGGATCTACAAGATCATCGGCTGCCTGCCCAGCACCGTCTCCCGAGGCCGTCTCCGACCCGTTCCAGCGCACGACCGAGTGGGGCGGACAGGGCGCCCAGTTCCTCACCCACGGTCAGGCCATCGCGGTCTTCGCCGCCTGGGTACTCATCCCGCTCATCGTCGCCTGGTTCGTCTTCTCCCGGCGCGACGCCTGAGACGGCGGGTACCCCACCATCAGCCGGAGGTGAAGACCCATGTCATCCCCCACGCCCCTCATGCTTCCTCCCCGCCTCGCCCCGAGACGACACTGGTGCCCCGCCCGCCTCCCTCAGCGGCCGACGCCCCCGGCGCTACAGCCGCGTCGGCCGCGAAGGGTCGGGCGGGCACCGGATTGCCCGCGGCGCTGAGCAACCCCGCTCTCCTGCGGACCCTCATCCGTTCCGTGCCGACGACGGCCTCCCCCGATCCCACGATCCCCGCCCCCGACAACGGCAGGACGAGTCCCATCCTCGGGAACGGGTCTCCCAGCCGCACAAGTCGACGTCGATCACGACCCCGTGGAATGACACACTGACCCCTATGTCCAGTCAGCTGCCAGCCCCTGAGCCCGGCCGTCCAGCCGCCGACATACCCACAGACGACGACCTGGGGTTCCAGCCCGATTCCCAGGGCCTGCTGCGCACGATCAGACAGTGGTACTACCGCCATCCGATGATCGCTGACACTCTCATTGCCGGCGGAATCGTTCTGCTGGACCCTGATCATGATGTACCTGTCCCTCAAAGGGCCGGACGCCGATGCCAACACCACCCTGCATCTGCCGATAACGCTCTCCACACTGGGGCTTTGTGGAGTCCTACTCGCACTGCGACGACACTATCCCATACGGGTATGGGCAGCCTTGACGATAGTGCTCGAGATCTACTACTTCGCGCAGATCCATGTCTATCACCTCAGCGTGCAGCAGCGCGCGTCCATGTCGGCCGGCCTCGTACTCATTCTGATACTGGCCGTTCCAATCTGTCTGGGCACCATCGCCTCACACCGCGGACCGACCGTCGCCTGGACGGTGTGGGCCATCTACTTCATCATCAGCGCCGGCGACGACTTCGTCCTCAATCCGTCCCGCTCCTTCTCCTTACCAGAGCTCGGGCAAAGGCTGCTCGTTGTAGGTCTCATCACGGCCATCGGTGTTCTGGTGGGTCTCAATGCCCGCTCCACCCGCCTGCGGTTCAAGGCCATGGAGGTCCGCTCGGCCCGGATGGCCCTGGCCAGCGAGCAGGCGGCACTGCTGGCGGCCGCCGAGGAGCGCAGTCGCATCGCCCGGGAGATGCACGACGTCGTCGCCCACTCCCTGGCCGTCATGATCACGATGGCCGATGGCGCCGCCGCCACCGTCGAGCGCAATCCGGCCACCGCCAAGCAGGCCATGGAGACCCTGGCCGAGGCCGGGCGCAGCGCCCTGGCCGACACCCGACGCCTGGTGGGGGTCCTGCGGGAGGATCCCTCAGTCACCGCAGGACACACCTCCGTCCCGGACGGCTCGGTGGGTTCCGCCTCCTCAACCGGCGCGCAGGACACGGCACCGCTCCCGGACCAGTCCGACTCCGCCCGCCGCCCCCACTGGAACCTGAAGGGAGAACGGCGGGGGCCTCTGCAGTCCCCGGAGCCCCCGCCCCTCAGGGAGCCCACCGGCGTCGGCCCGCCACCGCGAGGTCCGAGACCTGCCGGTGCCCGAGTTCGCGCCCCTGGGGACGGTGACACCGGTCGAGCCCAGCGCCCCCATCGCCAGCCTGCGCCAACGGGCCACCGACGGCGCGGGCGACCAGTCCCGGGGCGACCTGCCCCTGGCTCCCTTCCCCGAGCAGGCCGACATCACCGAGCTGGTCAAGCGCTTTCGTGGCTGCGGGGGTGCCCGTCAGCTACCGGTGGGTGGGTGCGGCACTCCCGGAGGACAAGGCACTCCAGCTCACCGTGTTCCGCATCGCTCAGGAGGCCCTGACCAACGTGCTGCGCTACGCCCCGACAACACCGGCCGTCAGCGTCGACGTCGAGCGGCACATCGGCACCGTGGTCCTCACCGTGGACAATGAGGCCGCCCCCGGCACACGTCCGATGCACGGATCAGGCAAGGGGCTGATCGGCATGCGGGAACGCGCATCGGTCTATGGTGGGACCGTACAGGCCGGCCCGACGCCCACGGGTTGGCGAGTCCGCGCAGTCCTGCGCTGGGACGAGCATGACGAAGGGACTTTCTCATGGCAGACGCCCCTGTGAACAGCGGCGCCCCTGTGCGGCCCGACGGGTCGGAGCGCCCCTGGCGAGGTCAGCGGCCCGATCAGCGTCGTGCTCGCCGACGACCAGGCGCTCATGCGCATGGGCTTCCGCATGGTGCTGGAGGCCGAGGAGGACATCACCGTCGTCGGCGAGGCCTCCGACGGGACCTCCGCCCTGGCCCAGGCCAAGGCCCTGCACCCCGACGTCATCCTCATGGACGTGCGCATGCCGGGCATGAACGGCATTGAGGCCACCGAGCTCATCGCCCGGGAGTGCCCGAGCACGCGCGTACTCATCCTGACCACCTTCGACCTGGACGAGTACGCCTTCGCAGGGCTGCGCGCCGGGGCCTCCGGCTTCCTGCTCAAGGACACCCGGCCCACCGAGCTCGCCGAGGCGATCCGTACCGTGGCCTCCGGGAGGCAGTCGTCTCACCGCGCATCACCCAGCGGATGCTGGAGATGTTCGCCGCCTCGCTGCCGAGCTCGGACGCGCCGGCCCAGCCCTCCTCGGATCCACGGATCGACCTCGCTGACCCCGCGCGAGAAGGAGATCCTCGTGCTCGCGAGCCAAGGGCATGTCGAACGCGGAGATCGCCACGCACCTCGTCGTCTCAGCCACCACCGTCAAGACCCACGTGGGCAATGTGCTCACCAAGCTCGACGTGCGCGACCGGGTCCAGGCCGTCGTCGTCGCCTACGAGACCGGCCTCATGGCCTGAGTCACCGCTCACAACATTAAACGCGCATTGATCGTGTTATCCATAGATATAAAGATCACCTGCGTTCACCTGCACCAGACCTTCTCGCCTCGCCCCGTGAACAATCTTCATTGGACGACGACCTCCTTGCCGTTCAGACATCGGCAACGACGCGCCGATCATAATCTTCACGCGCCTGCACCATTGCATCTCGATGTACCGACGACCAATCTACAAGAGCTTTCACTAGATGAGTCAAATCGGCACCCATGGAAGTAAGTCTGTAGTCGACCACAGGCACAGTCGGATAGACCGTTCGCAACACAAGACCATCACGCTCAAGACGACGAACGGTCAGAGTAAGCATGCGCTGCGATATCCCTCAACAGCCTGCTGTAGCTCACGGAACCGTCGGGGTCCGCTCGCGAGCTCCACAATAACGAGAACCGACCACTTGTCACCCAACCGGTCAAGAACATCGCGAACACCACAATCCGGGTGGTCGTTCTCGCCACACGGTTCAAGCTCTGCGACATCATCACTCCCCCTGTTGGTTACTGCTGTGTTCGTTGCTGCCATCGAAGTGCCTCCTTGTGCGACTCGAATTCAGGGTACAAGAATGTCATCACCAGTCGAACAGCAACATCGAAGGAACGCTATGATCCTCGTAACCGGCGTCAACGGACGCCTCGGCTCCTTGATTCTTCACCACTTGATCTCCCAAGAGGCAGAAGTTGTCGGTGGCAGTCGAACCCCAAAGGCTTCAGAACGATACGTGGACTTCGACTCACCACACGCCCTGGACCTACACGATATCGACACACTAGTGCTGATATCTGCAGGTTACGCTGAGGACGACGTAGTAGTCGCCCGACACAAGAGAGTTCTGAAAACCGCTCGAGACCAAGGCGTGCAGCATGTGATCTACACCAGCCTGATCGGCGCGGGCGACCACATGACATTCGCTCTTCCCCATCGAGTTACGGAACAAACGGTGATGGAAAGCGGCATCAACTGGACCATCTTACGAAATGGACTGTACGCCGAGCTGATTGGAAAGCTGCTAAACCATCATAATGGCATGATTCAGTCACCCTTCGGCACCGGCTCCATTGCCGCCCCCAGACGTGACGACCTTGCGCAGGCGGCAGCGATAGTCGCGATGTCCCCTACTCAGCACCGACACATGACCTACGAACTGACAGCGCCCGCCTTCTCGGTCAACGACATCGCACGGGTACTCGGGACCCCTATCCACCGCCTCACATTAGAAGCCTATAGGAACCAACTCCTCAGCACCCCCGGCCTCTTGCCGTTCCAACCGCCGATGCTGATCAGCATCGCAACGTCGATCCGTCACCGCCTCCTCGCCCAGGATCACCCAGACCTGGCCCATCTTCTAGGGCGCTCTCCTAAAGCCGGACTTCCTGTAGCGGCAGATGTTCTAGCCACGAAAGCAGCATATTCCCAGGAATACTGACGACGTCACCATCCACAGGCATTTTAGTTCTCACATGGACAACGTGTGGAGGCGCTGCTGGGCGTCGTCGAAGCCGAGGGTGACGACCTGCTCGACGGCGTCGGCGGCCTGCTCCAGGGTGACGCCGAGGTCGGCGCGCTCACGGCCGGGGAAGTCGGACAGGACGAAGTCGGAGGGTCCTGGCGTCCCGGCGGGCGGCCGATGCCCACGCGCAGGCGCGCGTAGTCCTTGGTGGAGACGGACTTGCTGATGGAGCGCAGGCCGTTGTGACCGCCCTCGCCGCCGCCGCGCTTGAGGCGCAGCTCGTGGGCGGGCAGGTCGAGCTCGTCGTGACAACGAGCAGGCGGCTGGCGGGGTCGATCCCGTAGTAGGAGACGAGCCCGGCCACGGGGCCGCCGGAGAGGTTCATGAGCACCGAGGGCTCGGCCAGGATGACGCGGGGGCCGGGGGCTCCGCCGGGCATCATGCCCAGTCGCCCCTCGGCCACGCGGGCGCGAGCCTTCTTGTGCTGGGAGAACCGGGACCCGGTGCGCTCGGCCAGGACGTCGAGCACCATGTAGCCGACGTTGTGGCGGTTGCGGGCGTACCGGGTCCCTGGGGTTCCCCAGCCCGACGACGAGCCAGGCCTCACTCATGCGCCCCGCCCTGGGGTGAGCCCGGCGCGGAAGGCACGGGTGGCGCCTGCCGGCGCGTCGTCGTGGCTGGACATGTCAGTCACGCGCGATTCACTCGGCCTCGGTCTCGGCGTCACCCTCGGCGGGGACGACCTCGGGGACCTCGGAGGCGACGGCGTGCTCGTCGGCCACGTTGACCACGGCGGTGTCGGCGTCGGAGACGGCCTCGACACCCTTGGGCAGGGTGATGTCGGCGATGGTGAGGACGGTGCCGGCGGCGACGTCGGTGATGTCGACCTCGATGGTCTCGGGCACGGAGACGGCCGGGGCGGAGACCATGATGGTGGCGGCCTCGATCATGTGCATGGTGCCGGGGGCGGCGGTGCCGATGACGGTGACTCGGGACCTCGACGTCGACGCGCTCGTTGCGGTCGACCAGGAGGAAGTCGACGTGCTGCACGCCGGGGCGGATGGGGTGGCGCTGCACGTCCTTCCCCAGAACCAGGAGGGTCTCACCGCCGTCGATGACCAGCTCGACCAGGGCGTTGTCGTTGCTGCGCAGGGCCAGGCGGGTGGCGTGCTCCTCGAGCAGGAGGTGGCGGGGCTCGGTGCCGTGGCCGTAGACGACGACGGGGACCTGGCCGGCGCGGCGGGCCTGGCGGGCCGAGCCCTTGCCGAACTCGGTGCGGTCCTGGGCCTTGAGGGTGATGGCGTTGTTGGCCATGTGGCTCTCCTTGCGGATGAGGCGGGGCCCGGTGCCCCGCGGCTGATGGTGGTCCGGCTGGGCGCGACGACGCGCAGTACCGCCAGGTACCACCACGTCGATCACGGATGCGCGCCTCGCTGGCGCGTCCCTCGCCGGGGCAACGTGGGCAAGACTACGACATTGGCAGGCCGCGCGAACAGGCAGGTAGCCGGTGAGGCGCCCCACCTGGCGGCAGTGACAGCTTGTCAAGTGCGCTGAGGTGAGGTCCCCGTGAGCGCAGCGGTGAGCTTACGCATGACGGAGGAGGCGGAGTCACTGGCGGTCGGCCCAAGGGCGGTGAGGCTGGCCATCAGAGCGGCGATCTCCGGGAGATCCAACTCAACAGGTCCAGGCGGACCAGCGTGCTCGATGGTGGCACCTCCGCCTCGGCCTGGGATCACGGTGACCGGCACGCCGGAGTGGCGCAGCCGTTCCAGGTCGCGGGCAATGGTCCGCTCAGTCACGTGCAGGTCGTTGGCGAGACGACCGAGCGTGAGTCGCTTCGGGCTGGCATGCAGTCGCTCGATGAGGTGCTGCTGACGCTCCACCCGTCGCAGGGTCAGGTATGGGTCACGTGATGCAGCGGACGCCCGTCCTGCAGGCGAGTTCATGGACTCATCGTAACCATGACATAGGCGTGTCCGGGTTTGAGCGTAGCGTGGACGCCATGACCAACAGCACTATCGTGCAGCAGTTCTTCGACTCCTACACCCGCGCCCTGCTTGGCCGAGACTCCAAGGCCATCGCCGAGCACTACGCCGTACCCGCACTGATCGAGTTCCCCGAACACCCCATCGCTGTCTCCGAGGCCTCACAGACCGAGCAGTTCTTCTCCGGGGCGTTCGGCCAGTACGAGGCCGTCTCCACCACTCACGCAACCATCAAGGTCGTTGCTGAGACCGGGCACAGCATCTGGGCTGACGTCACCTGGACCCACGACGCCGGCGTACCGAGTGAGCACTTCATCTACCAACTCGTCCGCGACAGTGAGAGCTGGAAGATCGCCGTTCTGACCCCGCTGGACACCTGACATACCGGCTACGACACACCGACCAGATCTGGCCCCTCTGTACCAGAGCCAGCGACCGGCTCGCGCGGTCGCCCCTGAGGGCGCGCGTCTCGAGGGTGGAAGGTACTGCGTTATCTCACGACTTCTGGGAGTTTCGGATGTTATGAAATATGAGACGGGTGGGATGGGTTGCCTGGGGCCTTCGTGCAGTACGTACACCCTTCGGCCAGTATTTCCCGACCCTCGCGGAGTAAACCGACTCGGGGCGAGAGTGGGCCGGAACCGGTGTTGAACCATGACCTCCAGGCCCCAGCACGGGAGCCTGAAGGGGGCAGGCATAGCAAGGCGAGGCCGGTCCGCCGCCTAGACACCGCGGAGTCGAGCAGGCCCGCGACTCGGTGTCCACAGCGCTGACATCAACGAGCCCTCCACCAAAGCTCTCGACGGGGATCGTTGGAATTGTGCGGTTTCTCTTCGAGGTGCGGCGTCGGTGCAGGGCTGATGTCAGCGCCATGGACACCAACGCCCCATCATGCCTCTTCTCTCAGCACACCATCCGCTCCAGGACCACCAGCCCGCCCCGAGCCCCCGCCCGAACGAGTGCTTCAGCAGTCTTGATACTCATACGTCTCAGAAGTGAGGAGACAGCACAGAGGGTTAAAGGTACGAACGCGCGACCTACCCGACGAACGGGCGGAGGCATCGGCCTGCGCCTCGGCCGGGGGTTCAGAATATGTGCTCGTTGGCCATGAGGATCAGGAGGTTGGCGTCGGCGCAGACCGCCGCCCGATCCACCCCGACACCGTCTGATCCATGGGCGTTCGGATCGTCTCGCATCATATGCTTGACATCGAGGATCTCATCGGCCTTCTCCTTCGGGACCGTGGTGAAGACCTTGCTCTCGGGGACGTACTGGCGCAGGTCAGGATAAATGCCCGGGAGCGGATCGGCTTTTCCGCTCGATGCCTCGGCGAGGGCCCGGGTGCCGGCGGGATCGAGCGTCATCACCCCGTGTATCCATATCGGGCGGTCCTGCGGGGGCAGGAGCTCGCGTTCCTCCTGCCAGTACTGCATGACCCAGTGGGCCGAGGAGATGGTGATGCCCGGCATGCGCCTGTCGAGGCGTCCCAGATCGGTCCGGATCTCCAGCTTCACGGGAACGTACTCGGTGAAGCTCGCGAAACGGCCGTCCGACGTCGGTGTCGGTGTCGCACCCGACCGAGACCCGTCCTCCTGCGCTGAGGCGCACCCGCCCAGCGACAGTGCCACTGCGCCGGCAAGACCCATCCCGACGACTCTGCGCCGCCCGTGCTCGGCCATGCTCACCCCTCTTTCATTCCCGGTTCCGCCCGCGATCCGACCTGTCACAAGGCGCCGCGGGTGCAGCGAAGCCTACTCGCGCCGTGCGACCGGAGGCCCGCGATCACGGCGGTCGGCGGCGGGCACTTGTCCCCATGTCCTCGCCACGGGAGCACGCAAGGAGCGCGGAACTGAGATCATCCGGATGATAACGGCCACGCCCACCAGCGCCGCCTCGCACCACTGGTGGCACTCTCACATCCGACGAGCAGAGAGCAGACCATGAGGTACTTCGCCGAGTACATCGTCGGCAGGAACGGTCCCATCGACATCTTCCTGCAGCCCCAGACCCCGCAGCTCATCGCCGATGAGGTCGTCCGTAAGCTCACCTCGCCCACCTACCTGGACGGCGAGAGACACTTCGCCGTCGTGGTGTGGGCGCTGCCCGACGGAATGACGCATATGGACGACGTCCCGGAGTCCTCCCCGGCGCGAGCCACCTTCATCCAGTGCGGTGGCTCCTCGGCAGCCATGAGCGTTGAGATCCGTGTGACCCACGAGGACGACTCCTACGAGCACTACGCCGTGGCCCGCGAACCCGTCGCCGACCCCGGAGCGTGGACCACGATCACCTGGGACAACGGGGGTCCCGAGCCCTTCTCCCTGCGTCTGCACCCCGAGGAGGTCTTCACCGGCGAGCAGGCGAGCCCCGTCTTCCGCGCCTCACATCGAGGACGGGGCTCTTCCACCCGCGGGCTCCTGCGCAGGCTCGACGTCCAGCCTCCGCCCGGCTCCACGCGTTCGTACCGCAGGGTCGAGGTCGTACCCTTCACCCCCTAGAACGCACGACCTACCCCACGAACTCGCAGGCGCGGAACATCACTCAGGCCCGCAGGAGCTCCCAGGCAGCGGCACGTCCATCGATCCGCGGATGCCCGCC